>ERZ724520.608-NODE-608-length-18885-cov-5.178598_pt1 | contig 18885 bp, 18 predicted proteins | sample MGYA00376053_ERZ724520 | MGnify/ENA primary metagenome ERZ724520 (study PRJEB28724, sample SAMN07190886) | activated sludge metagenome | isolation source: activated sludge of sewage treatment plant in Hong Hong | place: USA: Christiansburg, Virginia | collected...
AAGCAACTTCTTTTAATAATTGAGCACCCATGTTTTCAACTGGGTTAGATAATTCAATTTCTTTAGCAACAGTAACACCATCTTTTGTAATTTGTGGTGAACCAAATTTTTTGTCAATAATAACGTTTCTTCCTTTAGGACCTAATGTTACTTTTACTGCATTTGCTAATGCATCAACTCCACGTTTTAAAGCATCGCGAGCTTCTATGTTAAATGATATGTCTTTTGCCATTTTGTGTTTTATTTTAAAGTTTGAATTTTATTTTTATGACTTAAGAGATTTAAGGGAACCAAGACTTGTTTACGTTTCATCTCTTTGGTCTCTTCTGTCTTTTATCTATTAAATGATAGCGTAAATATCACTTTCACGCATAATTAATAAATCTTTTCCGTCAACTTGAATTTCAGTGCCAGAGTATTTACCATATAAAACAGTATCACCAACTTTTACAGTCATTGGTTCATCTGGTTTACCATTTCCTACTGCTAATACTTTACCTTTCATTGGTTTTTCTTTTGCAGTATCAGGTATAATTAATCCACCTGCTGTTTTAGTTTCTGCTGGAGCCGCTTCTACCAATACTCTATCGGCTAGGGGCTTTACGTTTAAACTTGTTTTTGCCATAATTTATTTGATTTTACGTTAGTTTATTTTTTACTGTTTCCTTTTGTCTAAAAATGTGCCAATGCCTAATTTTAGACAATATTTCAGTTTTATTGGTTTAAGTGGACTAAATTGTCAGTTCAATTGTCAGTGTAAAGCCCACAGCTATGTGGCACTTTTTAAAGTAGTATTAATTTAGAGTTTAAAATAAGATATAATCGAAGCAGAGCGCAGGCTTGTCAAAACGCGATGGCGATAAGCTGTGAATTTCCTTTTTTATAGATGAACCCGAAAGAGCTTTAGTTCTCTTTCGAAAGTGAATCTTAAAAAAAGGAAAGAGCGGGAAGGAATCGTTTTGACTTGTCTTTTTGGTTACTTTTTTGACTAAGAAAAAAGTAACTAATGTTTTTTGAAAATGAAAGCTATACCTTTTGCAAAGTGCTTATTAGAACCGCGTTTGTGTGAAGGAATCGTTTTGACTTGTCTTTTTGGTTAATTTTTGACTAAGAAAAAAGTAACTAATGTTTTATGAAAATGAAAGCTATATCTTTAGCAAAGGGCTTTTTAGAACTGCGTTTGTGTGAAGGAATAGTATTGACTTGTCTTTTAGGTTAATTTTCGACTAATTAAAAAGTGACTAAAACATTATAAAAAAAAGAAATACATAAGTAAAGCGTAATTTTCTAACTCAAAGAATAATTGCGTGAGGGATGCAACAAAAATCCTTTTGCCTGTCTCTTGCAAAAGATTGAAGTGCCAGCCCGATCCGCCAGCTGGTGGAAACGCCCAAAACAGTAAGGTAATTTAAATTACTTGCCTACTTTACTTCCGTCGTAAGCCCATTTAATCCATATAGAACCCCACGTAAAGCCACCACCAAAAGCCGATAAAATAATATTATCACCTTTTTTTAATTGCTTTTCAAAATCCCATAACAATAATGGAATAGTTCCGGCAGTGGTATTACCATAGCGTTCAATATTCATCATCATTTTATCAAGGTTTAATCCCATACGGTTTGCTGTTGCTTCGCAAATACGTTTGTTGGCTTGGTGTGGAACTAACCACGCAATATCATCAGCAGTTAAATGGTTTTTCTCCATTATTTCTGCACTTACTTCTGCCATATTTACAACGGCATGTTTAAATACAGTTTGCCCTTCTTGATGCACATAATGCATTTTCTTATCTACTGTTTCATGAGTAGGTGGATTTAAAGATCCACCACCTTCTTGGTATAAATAGTTGCGTCCAGCACCATCACTTTTTAAAATAAAGTCTTGTATACCAACATTTTCTTCGGTTGGTTCAAGCAACACTGCTCCACCACCATCTCCAAAAATAACACAGGTTGCACGGTCTTCGTAATTTAAAATGGCACTCATTTTATCTACACCAACAACTACCACTTTTTTGTATTTACCAGTTTCAATAAATTGAGAACCTGTAGCTAATGCAAATAAAAATCCTGAACATGCTGCCGATAAATCATAACCCCAAGCATTTTTGGCGCCAATTTTATCACAAATAATATTTGCAGTACTAGGAAAAATTAAATCGCCTGTAATGGTTCCAACTATTAACAAATCAATATCTAAAGCTGTAATGCCACGTTTTCTTAAAAGTTCTTCAATGGCAATAACCATCATATCTGATGTAGCTTTACCTGGTTCTTTTAAAATTCTACGTTCTTTAATGCCTGTTCTTGAAGTGATCCATTCATCATTTGTATCAACAATTTTTGCTAATTCATCATTTGTCATTACAAAATCAGGTACGTGTCCGCCAACGGCAGTTATTGCTGCTTTTATCATTATTGAAATACTGTTTTAATTTTTTCGTTAAGATTTGCCTCAACTATATTTTTACTAAGTAACATTAAGTTTTTAAAAGCTAAGGAAGTTGATTTCCCATGAGCAATTAAAACATTTGAGTTAACACCTAAAATTGGTGTACCACCATATAATTCATAATTAAATGCATCAAAATAAGAATCACTTTTTTCGCGTTTTTTAATTAAAGAATAAAAACCTTCGGCAGTTTTAAGTAAAACATTGCCTGTAAAACCTTCGCAAACTATAACATCTGCCTTATCTTCAAACACCTCAATTCCTTCAATATTGCCGATAAAATTAAAATCTTTAGAATCTTTCATTAAGGCATGAGCTGCTTGGGTAACTAAATTTCCTTTTTCTGGTTCTTCACCAATATTTAGTAATCCTACTTTTGGATTTTCAATTTTATAAACTTCCTTAGCGTAAATACTACCTAGTATAGCAAATTGGTATAACACATCTGGCTTGCAATCGGCATTAGTACCTACATCTAAAATAATATTAAAGCCACCTTTTTCTTTTGGTAAAATACCAGTAATACATGGTCTAATAACTCCAGGTACTGCCTTTACCGAAAACATAGAACCAACCAACATAGCACCAGTATTACCAGCACTTGCAAACGATTGAATATGGTTTTCTTTTAATAATTTAAACCCAATAGATATGGTGCTTTGTGGTTTTTGAGCTAATGCTTTAGTGGGGTGTTCTCCCATTTCAATAACATCAGTTGCATGTACAAACTCAAATCTATCTTCGCTAACGTTTTTTTCTTTTAAATAAGCTTTTGCCTTATCGCTATCGCCAATTAAAACCATTGTAACTGATTCTGGAAGTAAATCTAACGCTTCAATAACCCCATCTAAACAGTTTTTAGGGGCAAAATCGCCACCCATTATATCTAAACCTATCTTCATATTCTTATTACAAATTCAATCTACTAAACAAAGAATTTTAAAGTAATTTTACAATTAATAAAAAGCAAAGTTATTAACCTAAATCATATTAAATTAACTTATTGTACCTGCGAGGGGTATTTTTATTTAAGTATCTGATATTCAGTTTTTTAAATATATAAAAAAATAGATTAATAATGGTTGTCCTATAAATAATTGCTTGTATTTTTACTCTATGAACATTAATGAAATAGAAACAGAAATAATTGAAGAATTTGAATTGTTTGGAGATGATTGGGAAGGGAAGTACGAACATTTGATTGAGTTAGGTAAGGGCTTACCAAAAATTGAAGATAAATATAAAACCGACGATCGTATTATTAAAGGTTGCCAAAGTAGGGTATGGTTACATTCTGAAAAAATAGAGGGGAAGGTTATTTTTACAGCCGATAGTGACGCTATTATTACAAAAGGTATGGTGGCTTTGATGGTAAGGGTTTTAAGTCATCAAACACCACAAGATATTATAAATGCTGATTTGGATTTTATTAGCAAAATAGGACTAACAGAGCATTTATCACCAACTCGTGCAAATGGTTTAATTAGCATGATAAAACAAATGAAACTAGACGCTAGAGCTTATTTGTAAGAAGTATTGAGTTACATTAATGATTGTGAGAATATCTATCATACTTATTTTATGTTTTAGTTCAGCCTTTTTAAGAGCTCAAGTCATTAACATTGAATCGAAGCGCTTTTTAAATGACACAAATGGTTGGGTTGGAGTAACCGATTTTTCGTTTAATATTTTGCAAAATACGCAGCAGGTTCTTTCTTTTTCAAATAATTTCAGAATTCAGTATCAAAAAAATAAAAGCCGCATTATTTTTTTGAATGACATCAATTTTATAAAAGCGGGGAATACCAATTTTGTTAATTCGGGTTATCAGCATATAAGGTATAATTTCAAAATAAATAAACACTTTACCATTGAGGCTTTTACACAAACACAATACAATCCGGTTTTGCGTTTAAATTTTAGATTTTTAAATGGAATTGGGCCAAGGGTAAAAGTCCTTAAAACCGAAAAAGCTAAAATTTATGCGGCTGCCTTATATATGTATGAGTATGATGATATAACAAACGAATCTCAAAAAATATATGAACAACGTTTGAGTTCATACATTACCTTTACTTTTCACTTTTTTAAAAGTATTGATATTTCGAGTACTACGTTTTATCAACCTAATTTAGGTTACATAAATGACTACCGAATAGCAAATGATACAGGATTAGAAATCTTTATTAATAAGCATTTAAACTATAAAACATCTTTTAATTTATTGTATGACACCAAGCAACCCATTGGAGTTCCTGAGCTGGTATATGTCTTAAAAAATGGACTTACTCTAAAGTTTTAAATTATTTTTTTGAAGTATCTGCAACTGGAGCTGCTGGCTTAGGCATAACTTCATTTAAAGGACCATCTATTGTTCTTGCAATAGAATCTGATACACGTTTAGCATTTTCATGCATTTTATTTCTGTCTTCTGCTGCTGGTTTGCAAGAAAATAATGAAATTGTAAAAATAGCAATTGATAAAATTGTAAATAGACGTGTCATGGTTTGAATTTAGTTTTTTATAAAAGTAAAAAATTTTATGGGATAAAAATATAAAACCTTTTGTTTAAATCAATACAAGGCATTAAAAATTAGATATTTTTAACCCAAAGAATTGTTTTTTTTTTTTGATGAAGAAATGCTAATTGTATACTTTGTAAAAGATAAAAAGCCTGCACATTTAAAATGTACAGGCTTTTCCTAACTAACTAAACACAAATTCTTAGTGCTTAACAGCTGCTTCAGCAGCAGCAGTTGCAGTTTCAACAGCAGTAGTTGCAGCGTCAGAAGCTGTAGCTACAGCAGCGTCAGTTGCAGTTTCAACTGCACCTTGTAAACTTGCAGCGATAGCAGCTTCGATAGAGTCAGCAGCACGTTTAGCTGTTTCTTCCATTTTTGCTTTTTCTTCAGCTGAAGGACCACAAGATACTAATGATGTAGCGATAACAGCTACTGCGATGATTGAAAATAATTTTGTCATTTTTTTGAGTTTTAAATTGTTTGTTTTTGTTATTTGAACATTTATACCAAATCTTTAAATTGGTAACCCACTATTTAAAAAATATTTTTAAAAAATTTGCAACTTATTGATTTTCAGTAAAATAAATTTAAATAAAAAAATGGTTACCTCTTTTTTTTGCAACCTTTAAACCGAAGATTTTGGCTTAAAAAAGGTATTACTTACCAAACTCATTAAAATATAGAGTATAATTACTAAAGGTATTCCAACAAATTGAAGTATTACCAATAATAACACACTAATAAGTAAAAATGAAAAACGTATTTCATTTCCTTTCCACTTAAAATGCTTGAATTTTAAGGCAAATAATGGAAGTTCTGAAACCAATAAAACACTTAAAATAACGGAAGTTAAAGCTAAAATATATGGGTTAATAAAGTAAAAATTTGGATTGGTATTTAAAATCAATGGTAAAGAGCAGACAAAAATAGCCACAGCTGGGGTTGGCACTCCTATAAATGAATCAGTTTGTCGGGTATCGTTATTAAATTTAGCTAATCTTATTGCAGAGAAAATGGTAATAATAAATGCTGTAAAACCAAGATAATGAATATAAAATGGTTGTGTGTGATAATCAATAACCTGTGTATTTGAGTTAGTTTTATCAAAATAATTATTTACTAGCATGTTTACGTTTTCATTAATAAGATGGAATAAAATCACTCCCGGAACTACTCCAAACGTAACCATATCAGCTAAACTATCTAAATCTTTACCAATAGGCGAACTTACCTTAAGCATGCGAGCAGCAAAACCATCAAAAAAATCAAAAATAGCAGCAAGCCCAACTAAATAAGCCGCCATTACTAAATTGCCTTCAAAAGCCTTAACAATTGCCAAACATCCGCAAAGTAAATTACAGCATGTAATAGCGTTAGGTATGTGTTTTTTTATGTTCATTTGAAGTGTAAATATAATATAAATTAAATCGTTTGTATATTTACAAAGCATGCTATTTAATTCTATTATATTTTTAGTTTTTCTGCCAATTGTATTTATAATATACTGGCTTTTAAAACCAAGTTATAGAAATATATTTTTATTAATTGCCTCTTATTATTTCTATTTCTCTTACAATCCTTGGTTTTTACTGTTATTAATTGGCACTTCGGTTTTAGATTATTATTTAGCTCGGGGGATTTCACAAGCAACTAATTCAAGCAAACGCAAACAACTTTTAGTTATAAGTTTAATAAGTAATATAAGTGTATTATTTGCATTTAAGTATTTCGTATTTTTTTATAATTCGGTTGGGCAGATAGTAAATCCTCAATTTTCATTACTTCATTCTTTAATAATCCCTGCTGGATTATCGTTTTATACGTTTCAATCTATAAGTTATACTATTGATGTGTATCGTAATAAATATAAAGCAACAGATACTTTGCAAGATTTTTTATTGTTTGTTTCCTTTTTTCCACACATGGTTGCCGGGCCAATAATGCGCCACAACGATTTAATGCCTCAGTTAAAAGCTACTTATAAACTTAAAAATATTGATTGGGAATCATTTGCAAAATTAACCATTTGGGGTTTTTTTAAGAAAATCGTTATAGCAGATAATTTATCAAGTATTGTTACTCCCGTATTTAATGATGTTTCACATTATTCTGGGTCAACATTGTTGGTGGCAGGATTTTTATTTGTAATTCAGGTTTATGCCGATTTTAGCGGTTACTCTGATATTGCAACTGGTGTTGCCAAATTATTTGGTATAAATTTAAGTTTAAATTGGAACAGACCTTTGCTTTCAAAATCATTACATGAATTTTGGAGTAAGTGGCATATTTCTTTAACTACTTGGTTTAGAGAATATTTATACATTGGCTTAGGTGGCAATAGAAACGGTAAAATAAGATGGTTACTAAATATTTTTATAGTGTTTTTTATTAGTGGATTATGGCATGGCGCAGCATTTACGGTTATTCTTTGGGGATGCATACATGGGTTGTTTTATATTATTGAAATTTTAGTAAAGCAAAGATTCCCTAAAATAAAAGCACCAGCTTTAATTGGTTGGATATATTTAATTACAATACATACTTTGGCATTAACTGTATTTAGGGCTTTATCATTAGCCGATGTGAAAATAATTTTTAATCACCTCTTTTTTAATTTTAATGGAACCTTGTGTGTATCTGAATTACGACAAGTTGCCGATTTATTTTTTATAGTTGTATGTTTATTAGTTTGCGGATTATTGTTTGTTAAAGAAATAATTGAGGAATTTAATGTTCTTCAAAAAGCTAGTAATGTCAAGCGATTAGTAAAGCCTGTTTTTTATATTTTAATTTTAGTGAGTCTTTTTGTTTTAGGAAATTTTAATGCCAATCAGTTTATATATTTTCAATTTTGATTAAGAAAGCGCTATCATTTTTCATAATTGTTATAGCATTAATGTATGCTACACAATGGTTTATTTATAAGGGCTTAACAATAAATAAGCAAGGGGTTTATCATAAGTATTCTTCTATTTTTTTAAGAAGTAATAATTATAATGCATTGGTATTGGGCTCTTCAAGAGCAGAAATGCATACAGATACAAAATTGTTGGATTCCTTAACAGGCTTAAATACTTTTAATGCTGGTGTTTCTGGAGCCTCTACAAGAATGGCTTATATTGTGTTAAAATCGTATTTACAAAATAGCAAAATGCCTAAAACTATTTTTTTGGAAATTGATTTTCATATTAGCCATATTAAGACAGATACGATTTTTAATTTCCCGCGTTATTTCCCTTACTTATCAAATCCAGTATTGTATTCCGAATTTAAAAAAATAGATTCTCGTTTTGCTCAATTTAAGTATAATCCATTTTATAGTTTACCATTTAGTGGAATTAATGCTCTTAATCCTTCATTACACGGTTGGTTAGGGAAAAGCACTTCCTATGATTTATTTTACCAAAATGGCTTTTTTAAAAACACCGTTAATGATAATTACGATCATTTTGAAGTTAAACAATTTACTGGGTTTATTCATCCCGAAACCCGCCAATATTTAGATTCGTTTATAGTGTTTGCTAAAACAAATAAGTGTAAATTAATATTTACTGTTTCGCCAGTTTACAAAGATGCTGAAGTTGAAGTGTTAAATAAACGTGAAATCATGCGAGGGTTTAATGATATTGCACTTATAAATAAAGTGCCGTTTTTAGATTTAAGTTCAGATTCGGTAATAGCAAATAATAAAATGTATTTTGAAGATAATTACCATATGATGTACGATGGCGCAAAATTGTACACACAAAAACTAGCAAGGTTTTACAACAATATAAAATAATTATTTGCGTTATAAGTCATTGATTTTTAAACGATTTTTTGTATTTTTAAATGATTTATCATATTATGAAGCACTTATTAATTTTATTTTTATTTATTACAGTTGTTGGTACTGCTCAAATTGCAAAATACAGTAATGAGTTTTTGAGCGTTGGTGTAGGAGCAAGAGCCCTTTCAATGGCTAATGCAAATGTTGCATCTGTAAATGATGTTACTGCAGGATATTGGAATCCGGCTGGTTTATTATTTCAAACATGTAATTTACAAGTTGGCTTAATGCATGCCGAATATTTTGCTGGAATTGCAAAGTATGATTTTATTGGTGCGTCTAAACGAATTGATAGTAATAGTGTTGCTGGTATTTCATTTATTCGTTTTGGTGTAGATAATATTCCAAATACTACTGAATTAATAGATGCTAATGGAAATGTAGATTATTCTCGCTTAAAATCATTTAATGCTGTAGATGCGGCCGTTTTATTATCATATGCTCGAAACATACCTAAACTTAAAGGTGTTAAGGTTGGGGCAAACGCAAAAATTATACGTCGTAAGTTAGGCGAATTTGGTGGAGCTTGGGGCTTTGGTTTAGATGCTGGTGCTATTTATGATTATAAAAAATGGCGTTTTGCTGCAATGGCTCGAGATATTACAGGAACATTTAACGCATGGAGTTACACCTTAAGTGATGATGTTAAAACAACTTTTGCATTAACAGGAAATACTATACCAAATAATTCAGTTGAGGTAACAGTTCCTCGATTAATATTAGGTGGAACTCGTACATGGTATGTTTGGAAAGATCAATTATCATTAGGAGGTGAATTAAATTTTATAAATACGTTTGACGGTAAGCGTAATACAGTAATTAAAACGAGTGCATGGAGTATGGAACCTGCTTTGGGTTTAGAAGTTGGATATAAAAAATTTATTTTCTTAAGAGGAGGAATTGGAAATGTGCAGAAAGCAAAAACTGTATTAGGTAAAGATGCAACTACAATACAACCAAATTTAGGAGCTGGAATAAAGTATAAAATATTTTGTTTGGATTATGCTATGACAAATATTGGAAATGTATCTACATCGCTTTATTCTCACATATTTACAGTTAAAGTGGATATTAATAAAAAATTAGTTAAATGATAAAACATCTATTCATTGTATTATGTTTTATGAGTTGTTTAGTAAAGCTAAACGCTCAAAAATATGGGAATGAATGGATAAACTATAGTCAGAAGCACTATAAAGTAAGTATTCCTAAAACGGGTTTATATCGTTTAGATTCCACAACCATAGCTAACGCAGGTATTCCAATAAGTACTATTAATCCCAAAAATTTTCAAGTTTTTATAAAAGGTATTGAGCAGTTTATTTATGTGAAAGGCGAAAGTGATAATGTTTTTAATACCTCTGATTACATTGAGTTTTTTGCAGAAAAAAATGACTGTAGTTTTGATTCTTCGGCATATCATAACATTACCCGTTTACCAAATCCTTACTATGCATTGTATAACGATACCAATTATGCCTACATAACATGGAATAGCTTAGTTACTAATAAGCGCGTTACATTAGAAACTGATATTTCATTTGGGTCTTTTACACCTGCTGACTACTATTATAGTGAACGTGTATATTCTTCTAATTCGGCTTATGCCTTAGGAAATACAATTTACCCTTCTATTACAGATCCTCGTTATGTAAAAGCCGAAGGTTATGGTTTTTCAGTTAACCAAGGTGGAAATATAACGGCAACCTTTCCTTATTTTAATGTGTTTTCTTCTCCAAGCTTGCCAGTATTTATGAAAGCTAGTTTTTCTGGCACTTCGCAAGATTTTTTAGCTGCTGGCTATGACCATGAAATTAAATTCGAATACACAAATAATTCAGGTGTATTAACAACCATAAATGACACCACTTTTTTTGGGTATCAACAAATTTATATAGAGAAATCACTATCATCTGATTTACTTAATAACTCAAGTTATTTAAAACTCACGAGTGTAAATAATCCTTTATTTAGTTCTATTTCAAATTCAAGTAATTTTCATTACTTATATTTAAAGTATCCTCAAGTTCCTAATTTTAATTTTACCTCAGAGCAAATAATGTATGTAGATGATGATTTATCGTTATCTAAAACTTATTTAAATATTGTAAATGTGGGTGCAGGTTCATCGCCTGTTATTGTCTATGATTTAACAAATCATAAATACATTTTATCGCAAACTATTGGCAGTAATGTAAAGGTATTAATTCCTAATTCTGGTTCGCAAAAAAAATGCATTTTAACATGTGATAATAATGTAAATGTAATTACCACATTAACACCAGTAAATAATGGTTCTGGATTTTTTGTAAATTATAAAACCACAAATCCCGATTCTGCATTTTTAATTATTACCCATTCAAGTTTACAAACAGCAGCAAATGATTACAAGACATACCGCCAGAGTATTTTAGGAGGTTCTAACCATGTTATAATGGCAAACATTGCAGAGTTATATGAGCAATTTGCTTATGGAAATTCTAAAAACCCCTTAGCCATAAAAAACTTCTGTAAATTTTTAAGTGATAGTTTGGTTGTGCCACCTAAGTATTTATTATTACTTGGAAAATCAATAGCAAATGCCGATGCCAAATTAGGCGGTGCATTTTGGAACGCTTGCTTAATTCCAACAATGGGTGTTCCTTCATCTGATAATTTATTAACTTCAGGTATACACGGTAGTTCATCTGCTACTCCATTCATTCCAATTGGGAGGGTTTCTGCAAAAAATAATACAGAGTTACAATGGTATTTAAATAAAGTGAAAGAACATGAACTTTCTTTGCCTAATCATGATGAATGGAGGAAAACTGTTTTGCATTTTGCTGGTGGCACAAATAGTACTGAACAAACTTTATTTCAAAATTATTTAAGGTCATACGAAAATACTATTGTTGATACACTTTTTGGCGGACGAGTTTATAATTTTCAAAAAGTAAGCACAGCTCCAATTCAAATTACCATGAGCGATTCTGTTACAAATTTAATTAATGAAGGTGCATCAATTATTACTTTTTTTGGACATGCATCAATTAGTGGATTTGATCAAGCAATAGATGACCCTGCAACGTATAATAATTTGGGTAAGTATCCTTTTTTAATTGCTAACTCTTGTTACTCTGGTAACATTCATACTATTGGTGCTAACAGTACAAGCGAAGCTTTTACATTAATAGATCAAAAAGGAAGTATAGGATTTATTGCATCTTCTTCTACTGGATTAGTTGGACCATTGCATTTATTTACTTCTGAACTTTATAAATCAATTGCTTATGAAACATATTATAAAGGAGTTGGTGATGCAGTGAAGAATGCCTGCTATAAAAATTCTTTTTTCTCAGATTTGTATAGAGATATTACTTGCCTAGAAATGACGCTTGAGGGCGATCCGTCAATAAGATTAAATGCTTTTTCAAAACCTGATTATGAAATTAAAAACTCAAGTGTTTTCTTTAATACTGCTACTTATGTAGATTCAATTGGGATTAATGTAAGTATTAAAAATTTGGGTAAAGCTATTAGAGATACTTTTGTAGTAAGGGTTGAAAGGTATTTTGCTACTGGCGATTCAATAACTTTTACACGAAAAATAAAGGCTCCTTATAATAGAGATACCTTGTCTTTTTTTATAATTAAAGATTTTGAAAATGGAATTGGCTTAAACAGATTTAAAGTTTATATAGATTCTTACAATGAAATTTCAGAACTTGATGAAACTAATAATTCTACCACAGGCACAGTTGATTTATTTATTCAAGGAGGAGATATTGTACCAGTGTACCCATACAAGTATGCCATTATTCCAAATACACCAACCGTTACATTAAAAGCTTCAACAGCCGATCCTTTTTCGGTTTCTACAAATTATAAAATTCAATTAGATACTAATGACAAATTTATTAGTCCCATAAATACTACTGTAGTTAATAGTATTGGGGGAGTAGTAGAATGGACAGTTAATTTACCATTTGCTGATAGTACTGTTTATTTTTGGCGAGTATCTAAAGACTCAACAACCATAACAGATCGATTTAATTGGAGAGAAAGTTCTTTTCAAGTAATAGGAACAAAAAGAGGTTGGGCACAAGCGCATTTCCATCAATTTAAAAACGATGATTATCAATTTGTAAAATATAGAAAAGCTGAAAGAAAGTTTGTATTTGAAAATGATGTTAAGTCATTAGAATGTAATGATGGATTTCTTTCGTATGTTCCTTTCGATCATATTAACTATAAAGTAAACGGTTCTTTAGAAGATTATTTTTCTTGTGCTCCCGATGGTTGGTCATTTGCTGTATTTGATTCTATTTCTGCAAAAGCTTGGGAAACATACACAAGTGCACCTCCAGCAGCTGGCGCGTTTGGCAATTGTTTGTGTGTTGATTATCCCTTAAAAGCTTTTATGTTTGGGGCAAGTAGTTTTTGTGGTTTCCCTAGTTGGCAACCCGAAATAGAAACCTTTTTAAATGCAATACCTGTTAATTCTAAAGTTTTAGCATGGTCAATAAACAACCACCATTCACAATCATTCCCAAGTTCATTGTATTCTGCATTTGAAACAATTGGTGCAGCAAATATTAGAACTACCAAAGATACAGTGCCATACATTATATTTGGAACAAAGGGAGCGCCAATTGGCACAGCCCATGAAGTAATTGGGGCTCGTAATAGTTCAGTAATTAAATTAGAAGATACATTAAAAACCAGATGGAATAATGGACACGTTGTTTCTGAAAAAATAGGACCAGCAGCAAAGTGGCAAAGTTTGCATTGGAAACAAATACCACTGGAATTACCAAATAATGATAGTATTTTAATTAAGGTTGTTGGCTTTAATAATAGTACTGGTAATATTGATACACTAGTAACATTTAATAAAACACAAACCGACATTTTAGACTTATACAGCTATGTAGATGCTGCAAATTATTCATACATTAAGTTGGTGGCATTAATGCGTGATAATGTTTTTATTACGCCACCACAGTTAAAAAAATGGCAAGTAATTTATGATGAAGTTCCTGAATGTGCTATTAATCCAAAAAGAGGGTACGCCTCATTAAACGATACGTTGCAAGAAGGTGATAAGGTTTCAATAAAATTGCCAATTGAAAATATAGGTGTGTTACCATTTAATGATAGTTTGGTGGTGTCTTATTGGATTGAAGATCATAACAGAACAGCTCATGTTTTGCCACAAAAATTAAAACTCCCGCCCTTTGTTTCTACCCAAGTAATTATTGATACCATTATTGTAAACAGTTATCAATACCCTGGATTAAATTATTTATGGGTAGATGTAAATTCGCCTACTAATTCAAAATATCAACTGGAGCAGTATCACTTTAATAATGTAGCAAGAATTCCATTTTTAGTTAGTACTGATAAAATTAATCCATTATTGGATGTAACGTTTGATGGTACTCACATTTTAAATGGTGATATAGTTTCGGCTAAACCCCATGTTTTGGTTACCTTGAAAGATGAAAATAGATTTTTGGCTTTAAATGATACGTCTAATTTTTTATTGTATGTTAGGTATCCAAATTCACCTTCCGAAAAACGTTTGTACTTTGCTAATTTATTAAATTTTACTCCAGCACAGTTACCAAATAATTCTTGCAAGATAGAATGGATGCCAAATTTGGAATTGGATGGCAAATATTTATTAAGGGTGCAGGCAACTGATAAATCGAAAAACGCATCGGGCTCAGTTGATTATAATATAACCTTTGAAGTAATAAACAAGCAAACAATTACAGAGGTATTAAATTACCCTAATCCGTTTAGTACATCTACACGATTTGTTTTTACCCTAACAGGCTCTGAGGTGCCAGATAAATTTATAATACAAATTATGACAATTACTGGAAAGGTTGTTAAAGAAATTACGCGCAATGATTTAGGAAACATACATATTGGTAGAAACATTACAGAATATGCATGGGATGGCAGAGACGAGTTTGGAGATAAATTAGGTAATGGTGTTTACCTTTACAGAGTTATTACACGAAGCAATGGCGATGCCGTTGAAAAAAGTGCTACTGATGCAGATTCCTTTTTTAAAAAAGGAATTGGAAAAATGGTAATAATGAGGTAGAAAATTTTAAGAAATTAAGTTTTGTGTTTTTTTATGGTACTAAATTCTTAATAGATTAATTTTCATTTTTTATTGCTTTAACTAATATAAATAATTTTTTACTACTATACAAGAATGAAATTCTGTTATGGTGTTTGCTGGGTTAGTTAGAATGGCAATTCTGGAACGAAAACAATATTTACTGAATATTTTTCTTTTTCAGAATAAATAATAGAGTTACTAAAACGAGCGGATACATTTGACTGCAGAAAAGGATATTGTTTAAGAACATAATTCTTAATGTTTTTTATTCTTTTCTTTGCTATTTTTTCAGGGTGACTTTCTTCAATTGATTTTGAAGCAAAAATCGCAATTCTATAATTTGCTATATTATTTGTTTTATAATATTCTAAATGAATTTTTAAAAGAGAGTCAACTAAATTTTTAGAGCTTTGAGGTATTAAATACTCATTCTTTAAATAAGGAATGATATAAAATTTAGATTCGTGCTTTACAAATCCTAATGAGAAGATAGAAACAAGAATTAAAAATAAATAAAATTTAATTTTTAATTTTACCCGGGGTACCATTAATTTTCATTTTTTTGTTTTAACGAATTTACAACAATTTTCTGCTTTTACTAAAATGCTTTTTTGCATTAAATTACTAATATTTGAAATTTACTGCAATTCTTTTATGGAGTCTGTTGTGCAGACCTTTATTAATTTTTCTACAAAAGATTTATTTCTTTCACTATTAAAAGAATTTTTTTCAGCACCTATTGTTAGTTTCTTACTAAATAGTAAAACTTGTAAAGCTTCTTTTTCTTTATTAACTCCAAAACTAACCTCATAAATGTCTTTAAAATAATAATTTGTAGTTTCTATTTCGATAAAAAAGTTTGAATCTTTTTCATAAACTTTCCAAGTACCTGTCAAGGTCTTGTCTTCTCTTAAATGATTATTTCTACTAATAATACCTGGTAACTTCACAGTACCATTTTTATTAAATTCAATTATATTTAAAGTTAAATTATACAACAAATCAGTATCTTTATGTGCAATATATACAATTGAGTATTCGCCAATAATTCCTTTTTCGATAGTTCCTTTTTCATTACAACTCAATAAAATTAAAATGGTTATAATTAAACTAAACGTTTTCAATCTTGTTACCATTATTCTTCATTTTTTATAGTTTTAACTAATATACGACAATTTTTTACTGCAATTTGGTTATGGAGTGTGCCCTACAGTCATTTCCATTAATAAATCAGAATAAAGTTTTTATTATCTTTAATTAGGCTATCATTTAATATATAGGATTCAATTACACACATATTATTTTTACCACTCATAAAATCACCTCCAGGTGTGTAATTTTTACTTTTAATATTAGTAATCTTGTATTCCTTTTCATTATTTATGATGATTTTATAATCAAAACCTGTATTTAGGACTTTATTTATATTGTTTACTCCATATCCAACTCTATTATTAAATGTTGATTTATAGTAATCAAATTTAAATGTATCAAGTGCTGTTTTAAAATCCTCATTTCTTTTATATTTTATTACTAAAACATATTCATTCAGTTTTTTATCTGAATATATTACAATTCCATCTTTATAGTCAAAATTATCACATTTGATTTTACTTTCATCGTCCATACTGTTTGTATAGCAACATGAAAAAATCAAAGAAAAAAAAGCTAGAAATATAATATTTTTCATTATTTAATTATTAATGTACCAAATAGACCCTTTAAATTAGCATGCTTTTTATTCAAAGGACAGCGACAAATTAAACATTACCAAAAGTAACCAATTTGAACATTACCACTAAAAACCTGCAAGCATATTTAAATGAATTTGCTTGATAGTAATACATTCCAACATTATTTTTATATCCTTATAAAGCTGTTCAACATTTACCTTTTCCAAGCCTTTTTTTTCTTTTATTTTGTTGATACAAATCAATATTGTTTCATTCATGATTTCTGTCCCTCTTTTCTCATCTATTCCAATAAATCTTTCTGCAAAAGCATATTCGCCAATGACCAAATGTTTGTTTTTCCTTCCAAACTTTAGTACATGTGCATAGTTATGTTGTTTATGAAGTTCAAATTCCGCCTCAGGATATATCCGTAATACTATCATAAACTCTTCAACTAGTGGTTCTAAATTGTAATCAGACTCATTCAGTAGTTTTGAACCAAGCAACCTTGTTTCGTTAATGTAAGAGTTTAGAAAACTCCTATGTTCTATTGGAACAGCTTCTATTTTAATTATAAAATTTATCATGCTAATTATCTTGATTATGACCTGGAGGTCTAGCAAGAACAGGTTGCTTTCCGGTTACCATTATTTTTCATTTTTTATAGCTTTAAAGTATGAGAAAAATTATTTTTAATAAGCAAATTGTTTAATTCTTGTTTTAAATATTCTCCCATGCCATCAATTATATAATATTGCATTTCACCTTGTCTTTCCTTAGATTGAAGTTTTTCATTCATTGGCAATGTAGAATATAGTCTATTACAAATAAAGCAAACATTTATATACCCAATAATTTGATTTGCCTTATAATAAACTAAACCTAAATGAGGTTCAAAACACAATGAACTAATGCCTCCATAAGATTTTTTAGCATAGAGTAATTTTGAAATTTTATATATATTTTTTTTATTCAATTTAACTTTTTTAGTTACACTACTAGATACCTTATTATTTTCAACAATTGAGGTGATGTTATCTTCTAAAATACCCCCAAAATCGTACATTATTACACTGTCAGCCTGTAAATTTTTAAATGCATTACATGATTTTTGAGACTTTAAACTAAAGTTCAATCCTATTAAGAACAACAAAAATAGTTTTGTTGTTTTTAAAGTATTACATATATAGTATTTCATATTATTCTTCTGCATTAATTATGAAAGGTGTATTTCAGTTACCCCATAATTATGATGTTTTTAATTGTTTTAACTAATATACAACAAATTTTACTGCAACTCTGTTATTGAGTAAGTCCAAGAAAAGTATATTTTCAATTAAATTAAAAACATGTTTTTTCCTTTTCCTTTTGTTTTCTTTTCAGAAAATTTTTTAATCATTTCATTTATGTTAATCATTTCTTCTTGAGTTACCATTCCTTCTTGTTGATATGGAATCATTACATCAATTATAAAATTTAACTCTATTTCATTTTTGATTTTACCTCTTTTTAAAATTTTTTCCATTTTATTTTCTCGGATAAAATCTAAATTTTCTTTTTTAATTTGTGTCCAAAAATATTCAACCGCATCGCCAGATGACTCTTGAAATAAAGTTAATACATTATCTTTAACATATTTTAAACTTGTTAAGTTTCTGTACTTAGTTTCTGGATTAAGAGCGTCATTTTTCCATTCGCTATATGTTTTAATTATATGTGTTAGAGTTTCTTTATCCCATTCTTTATTTGGATATTTTTCTAAGCTTTTAATAGCTATATCAATTGCAACTCCTATTTTAGTTGCTTCTAATAAATATTTATCTATACCTGTTTGCATTATTGTTTAACTAATATAAACAATTTTCCGCTTTTTTTTAATGAAAAAAAAGGTACAGCAATGTTTTTGTGAAATTAGCTGACAAGCATAGCTCAAATACTTTCAATGCTCTATAACTGTGTTGTGGCTTTGTTAGTTAAAACAAAGAGGCTATCTCAAAAGTCTGTTTTACAGTCATTCTTAACTTGTTTCAGAATCTAAAGATGAGTAAACCTCTTTAGATGTGCCGAATCAAGTTCGGCATAACAATTTGGCACAATAGATACAGCCACTTTATTTTGTGAAAAAATTATTTTTTTAGTACTCTAACATAATATACCCTTTATAAATTGGGGTTTTGCCATTATCACCAAAATCAAGAATAATAAAGTAAGTACCAGCAGGTAGGATTTTTCCATCGGCTTTATCATTAGTTCCTTTCCAATCATTATTGTATCCATTCTTTTCAT
>ERZ724520.611-NODE-611-length-18863-cov-5.567471_pt1 | contig 18863 bp, 12 predicted proteins | sample MGYA00376053_ERZ724520 | MGnify/ENA primary metagenome ERZ724520 (study PRJEB28724, sample SAMN07190886) | activated sludge metagenome | isolation source: activated sludge of sewage treatment plant in Hong Hong | place: USA: Christiansburg, Virginia | collected...
CAAAATTGGATGACGCCAATCCAAATTCAAATCACGCATTGGAAGCAAAACAAACAAACGATTTTGCATTTCAGGATGTGGTAATTTTAATTTTTCGGTAGCAATTATTTCTTCATCAAAAGAAATATAGTTTTCGTTGGAATTTTGAAGTATTTGTCGTGTTAATTTTGAAAATTTTGTTAGGTAATTTACCGCTTCTTTATTTTTATTGCTGTGAATCAAACTCTGTATATTATCTACTGAATTAAATATGAAATGAGGATTCATTTGACTAAGTAAGAGTTTTTGCTTTAGTTCTTTGTTTTTGTTCGCGTTAATAATGGAGCGTTGTTTAAATAGTTTAAATAAGTAAAATATACTTGCACTTAAAAATAAGGCTATAAATAATAGACTAAATACTATTTTATTTTTACGTGAAGCGGCTTTTTCATTTTGGAGAGTTAGTTCAGCTAATTTTTTATCTTGAATTAGTTTAGTTTCTAATTCTTTTTTTTCATATTCATATTGCATTAGTTTTTTTACAGATTCTTTTTTTGTTTCTGCATTAAAAAGACTGTCGCTCATTTGAACTTCTATTTCATAGTATTTAAACGCTTCTTCATAATTCTTTAATTTTTTGTGAATATATGTTAGTGTTACTGCGGCAGATTGAACAATTTCCGGAAAACCAAGTTCTTTTGCGTATTCATACCCTTTATTAGCAAACTTTAGAGCGTTTTTATAATCTCCCTTTTTTGCTAATAAGTTTGCTATTGAACAAAGTACGCTAGCTGTAGGTTTTTTTTCTTCACTTTGTTCAAATATCGCCAAACTTTTTTGAAAATAATTTAGCGCCTCGTCTTCATTTTTCTTTGCCTCAAAAAGCCTTCCTAAGTTGTTTAATGTTGTGGCTATACCATATTGATTGCCAATTTCATTCTGTATTTTTAAACTTTTATTGTAATAAATTAAAGCAGTATCAAATTCATTTTTTTTAATATAAAGGTGTCCTATGTTATTTAATGATGCTGCCTCGTACTCTTTAATATTTATTTCAATTAATATTTTTAAACTTTTTTTAAAGTAGTATAGCGCACTATTATAATCCTCTTGGTTTTGATAAATAGATGCAATATTGTTGTATGATATAGCAATCCCTTTTTTATCTTTTGATTTCTCACTAATTTTTAAACTTCTAAAGAAGTAGTCTAATGATTTTGTAACATTTCCCTGGTTTTTATATAAAAAACCTAAACTATTTAATGAATGCGCCATTCCAATTGTATCCAAATCACTTTCGTAAACCTTAAAACTTCTTTCTAAGTAATTTGAAGCTAATGTTATTTCGCCTCTTTTTTCACATAATGCTCCTAAGTTGTTTAGTATTGCGCCATATGCTTCTTTAAGATCTAATTTTTCTAATATATGTAGGCTTTTTTCGTAGTTTTCTTTTGCAACAGCAAGCTTGCCTTTTGAGTCATAATACGAACCAAATTCATTATAAGAATAAGCTAAATGTTGAAGAAATATTTTTTTATTTACAAGAGATTTATTTGCCAAGTTTTTTTCAGCAATCTCTTTTAATGTTTTCATGTATTCGAAAGTAACACTATCATTTTGCTCAAACTCTACTAGTGAAATCAACACATTGCAGCGTGTTGTATCTTGGTTTGTTGTTCTAAAAACTTGTTTTAAAGAATCAATGTTTTGGGAATTAGCATTTAATTGTATTAATACAAAAAATAGTAATACAGATTTAGTAATTTTATTTTCAAGCAATCTCACTATTATTTAACAATTTCAACTTTGGTAACAAAATACTTTGTATCTGCTTGCCAAAAAAATGATTTTAAAACTTCAGTATAGTATAAATGAACTTCTTTCCCTTGGCTTCGAGTTATTGAATTAAATGTTGCTGTATCGTTTTTTTGAATAGAAAAGTCCCACACCTTAGTTGGTAAAAGAGTACCATCGCCCGAAGTAATTCCACCTAAATTCATTTGACCTTCGTAAGTTTTAAACACAAAGCCTTTTTGAGATAGCTTTACTACTACACCAGTTCTTGATCCTTTACTATATGAAATACCACATATTAATACATAAATAACAAATAGGGCTATGATACTAAATAAAAAAACGAGTATTCTTTTTCTCCATTTAGATTTTACGGGTATTGTTTGAGTTGTGTCCATAACGTAAAATTAGGAAATAATTGTAATAAACAAACTCCTATTATGTTACCAAAATGTTTAAAATCTTCATGTAAAAATTACTGTAGCTTTTTTATTTTTAGAGAAAAAAACAGATGGCAGATCTTACAAAGTTTACACAGCAAATAAATGATGGTTACGCTACTAAAGGCGATTTTATTTTAATGGGAGCAGCAATGCTTGATGGTGTTCCACAAAAAGAAGCACAAGTTAAAATACCTCTTAAAACCTTAAACAGACATGGTTTAATTGCTGGAGCTACTGGAACAGGTAAAACTGTTACTTTGCAAGTTATTGCCGAAAATATGTGCGCCAAAGGTATTCCCGTTTTATTAATGGATTTAAAAGGAGATTTGAGCGGTATTGCAAAAGCTGGTGTAACAAATCCTAAAATTGATGAAAGACATGCAGCAATTGGAATTCCATTTGTACCAAACGGAACTAGTGTTGAGTTCTTAACTTTATCAAAAGAAAATGGAGCAAAGCTAAGAGCTACTGTGAGTGAATTTGGACCCGTATTGTTTTCAAAAGTATTGGATTTAAACGAAACACAAAGTGGTATTGTAGCTATTATTTTTAAGTATGCCGATGATAAAAAGCTTCCATTGTTGGATTTAAAAGATTTTAAAACACTCTTAAATTATATTACAGAAGAAGGTAAAGAGGAAATACAAAAAAATTATGGCAACGTATCTTCTACATCTACATCTACTATTTTAAGAGCAATTATTGAATTAGAATCGCAAGGCGCCGAAGCGTTTTTTGGAGAACGCTCGTTTGAAGTAAGTGATTTAACCCGTGTAGATTCTTATGGCAGAGGAATGGCATCTATTATCAGATTAGTTGATATCCAAGATAAACCAAAATTATTTTCAACTTTTATTTTGTGTTTATTAGCAGAAGTGTATCATAATTTCCCAGAAGCTGGTGATATTGAAAAACCAAAGTTGTGTATTTTTATTGATGAAGCACATTTAATATTTAAAGAAGCTTCTCAAGCATTATTAGATCAAATAGAATCAATTATTAAATTGATTAGAAGTAAGGGAGTGGGGATTTATTTTTGTACACAAAACCCTTATGACGTGCCCGATGCTGTTTTAGCACAGTTAGGTTTAAAAGTGCAACATGCTTTGCGTGCTTTTACTGAAAAAGACAGAAAAGCAATTAAAAAAACGGCAGAGAACTATCCAATTTCTGAATACTATAAAACCGATGAATTACTTACAAGCCTTGGAATTGGACAATGTTTAATTTCTGCATTAAGCGAAAAAGGGATTCCAACGCCATTGGCGGCAACACACTTAAGAGCACCAATGAGTAGAATAGGGGTTTTAACTCCAGATGAAATTCAACAAACAGTTTCTTCGAGTACCATTGCTGCTAAATACAACGAGGTTATAGATAGAGAAAGTGCTTTTGAGATTTTAAATAAAAAATTACAAGACGCTGCTAAGGAAGAAGAGGAAGAAAAAGAAGAGGAAAAACCTGAAAAGAAATCTAAAAAAGAAGAGAAGTCAACACTAGAAAAAATTAGTGATAACACAATGGTAAGACAAGTAGGCAGAACCGTATTTAAAGAAGTTGCCCGTGGATTACTTGGTGTGCTTGGCTTAGGCGGTAAGAAAAAAGGTTGGTTTTAAGTTTTTTTAAATCGTAATTAAACATCGTCCCCTCGTCCTCGTTTGTAACGAGGACGTTTTAAAAGAGCGTTTATAACGCTCAAATTAAAGCTTTGTTATTGTAACCAATCCATTTCCATCAGCATAATCTATTGCACTACTAAAAATATATTCTTCTGGATTTGAAACAATCATTAGCCTTACTGGGTTTTGATGAATATAATTCAAACGTTGCAAAACCCAATCACTTTTTTCTAAACAGATAACATGATTATCATCACGCCATACTTTGTAATTTTTCGCTCTAGCAGTTCGTTTAGCTTCAAATGCAAATTTATTTAATAACAATTAAATATTACATGCGTTGCAAACGCCTTTCTATTACGTCCTCGTTGCAAACGAGGACGAGGTTGGGATCCATTCAATTTAATATCTATTTAAAGTACCTGCTTTGTATTTAAATTCTTCAATTGGTATAAACTTAAAATCAGATATTTTTAACTCTTCAAGTCTGTTTTTTAAATCTTGAGATATTACAATTTCAGCTCTAAAATGTTTTAATCTAAAAATTTGTCTTGAACTTACTTTAAAATCATCTAAAACCAATTTTTCAATTTCTGAGAATACTTTGGTTTCAGGTATAATCTCAACTAAAATAGATTCTAGTAAATTGATAGCGTCCAAGTTATCGAGGATATTTAAAAAACAGTATTTCAAATTCGTTGACATGTTAACCTTAACTTCAAATAATTCAATTTCATTAGGGCATGTGTTTAACAAGATATTCGAAATAAGTTCTGATATTATTGGAATCCCATATAAATTTTCAATATTGTTCTGAACTTTTCCTTTATTTTTTTTCAATTCAATTTTTACATTCTTATTCTTGAGCGATATACCTGAAACACTTTCACGATAAATATCCTCTTCTGATGTGTTACCTTTTTCGGCGAAGTAATCTTCATTTTCTACTACAGATTTTAGTATGTAATATTTATTCATATTATTCTTATAATTCGTTCTTGATTTCTTATCTCGTCTTTCAAAATAGCCAATAACTTATCGCTAAGTACTATAAATTTACAAAACATAGTCCAATCTTGCAACCGTATGTTGTATATGTAGGATAAGTTAGCTGATAATAAAGATTAAAAAATGAACTATAAAAAATTTACTTTGATTTTTTATTGCCTTTTCCCAATATCCAAAATAAAAGTACAGGAAGTAAAAACATATCCGCTATTACAGCAATGATAATAGTTATACAAATTAAAAAGCCGAAGTAAAAGGTGCTTTGAAAATCGCTCACCATAAGGCTTATAAAGCCTCCCATTAAAATAAACGTAGTAAGCAATATTGGTTTACCTGTTTCAAAGTATGTGCGTTTAAAAGCGTAAACTAATGATTTACCATAGCCCAGTTCTATTTTTAAACGCGAAATAAAATGTATGGTATCATCAGTGGCCACACCAAAGGCAATACTAAATACTAATGACGTTGCTGCTTTTAACTCAATGCCTGCAAACCCCATAATACCTGCAATTATAAGCAATGGTATAAAATTAGGAAGTATAAACACCAATACCATACGCCAACTTCTATGCAATAAATAGGTTAAAAGTGCAATTACAATTATTGAAAATAAAAAACCTTGGGTCATATTAGACACCATGTATTCATTGTTTCTATCTACTAAATGAGCAGCACCAGTAATTTTTATAGTAATATCATTTGCGTTTATATTGGTTTTAATAAACTCTAATAGTTTTTTATTGTGTTCATTTACAACTATGCTTCCAATATCATTTATTTTAGCACTAATACGGGCATGTTTACCATCAACCGAAATTACTTTTTTTATGTCTTTATTTTTTTTGTTTTCTATGAGTTGGTTTTTAATTTCATCGTAATCTTCTTTAGTTGGAAAGCCAGAAGTGTTTTCATTCATGGCTTTATTAATGCTCTTACATAACATAGCTGGCGAATACATAAAGCCAGCATGGTATTCTTTTTTCAAAAATTCATCAATGCTATTTAATTGCTGCATTACCTCATAATCCCAAACGTTTTTGTTTTTAATTTCTATAGAAAGTTCAAGTGGTCTTACTCCACTGTAATGTTTATCAAAAAACATAAAGTCTTGTTTTATTTTAACTCCGTCAGATAAATCTTCCAGTAAAATATTATTTACCCTAATTTTTGTAACACCAATTATTGATAATACTACTAAAACGCAGGAAGTAATAATAATTGTTTTTTGATTTCTAAATATCCAAAACAACACGCTTCTCATTGCATTATAAGTTTTATTATCATGACTATGAACGGCAACTAATTTTTTTGGAGTAAACAAAAACAGTAATGCAGGAAGTAAAGTATATGTTAAAACAAAAGCTATAATAATACCTACAGAGGTATAAATACCAAAATCTCTAATTGGAACAATGCTCGAAAACAATAAGGATAAGAAGCCTACTACGGTTGTAATTAAAGTTAAGAATGTAGGAAAGCCAACTTCTTTTAAAATCAAAGGAAATATTTTTACGCGCTCTGTTCCTTTCGAAACTTCCTCAAAGTATTTAGAGAAAAAATGAACCACATCGCTCATTCCTGCAATAAAAATCATTGTTGGCAACATAACAGTCATAATATCTAAGGGTTGGCCAATGAGAGCCATAATACCAAGTGTCCAAAATATGGAAACTATAACAATGGTAATTGGAACAACAATACCATAAACCGACTTAAACGAAAACCATAAAAAAACAACTACTAATACTAAAGAAATACTTAAGAAGTAAACAAATTCTTTTTCCAAGTTTTTTAAGTACACATCTTGCGCCACAATCCTTCCAACAAAATGAACTTCATCAAATTTAAATTTTTTAAATGCAGCTTCTATGTTTCTTGCTAAACTATCACTTTTTACTTTGCTTAATCCTTCTTTGGTTTTAATAAATATTGAAATGGATTTGGCATCGTTCGGAAAAAACGAACCAATTAATTCTGGTGTGTTATAAATGAGTATACTATCGTCTTTATATAATGTTTCATCATCAACGTGCATTAATTTTTTTTGCACTGGTGCAATGCCACTAAGCGATGTGTTTTTAATATTGGTAGGAGAAATAACCTTATCTACATATTGAATGGATTTTATTTCGTTCGAAAGGGTTTCAATTTTAGTTAAGAAGTCTTTTTTAAAAATCCCCGCTTTGTTTTCAATACCTAGTAAAACAAATTCATTGTCCCATTCAAAACGATTACGGTGTTTTATATACGTTTCAAGTTCATTGTCTTCATTAGGAAAAAAAGCTTCAAAATCGTAATTAAAATTGAGGTGTTTAATTTTAAAGGCAAATAAAATGCTAATACCAACTGCAATTATTAATACAAGGTAGCTAAGTTTTTTTTGCGATAATTTCATTATAAAATATGTTGTTTACCAACCTCTAGTATCTATTAAATAAATCAGTGCACCAATTACACCAGCGCTTAATTCTAGTTCTCGTTTATTAACTTTATCAAACGTATCATCGGCTGTGTGGTGGTAATCAAAATATTTTTGTCCGTCGGGTTGAAATCCAAACAATGGCACGCCCAATGCTCTTAATGGGTTAATATCTGCGCCGCCTCCATTTTTGTTTATGTACTGAACAAAGTAGGGGTTTAATAATTCTTTCCATTCTAATACTTTTTGAAATGCTCCCATTGTTGTATCAACACCAATACCTCTTGGAGAAAAACCTCCTGCGTCACTCTCAAGCGCGGCAATATGTTTTAAGTTTTTTGTTTTAGTATCTTCAAAATAGGTTTTGCCACCAACACCACCATTTTCTTCATTCATAAAAGCTACGGCTCTAATTGTATGTAAAGGTTTTATCCCTAGTTTTTTATACATACCCAACACTTCAATTCCTTGCACAACACCTGCGCCATCATCATGCGCGCCTTGGCCATTATCCCAAGCATCAAGGTGACCACCTGCTATAATATATTCATTTGATTTAGTTGTACCTTTAATTTCACCTACCACGTTATACGACAATTCATTTTTAAGCATTTCACAATTTTGTGTAATGTTTAGTTTTAATTGTGGGTTTTGTTTTAGGTTACTTAATAATTTATCTGCACCACTAAAACTAATTGCACAGGCAGGTATTTTTGTTTTACACAAACTCGTATCATAACCCATTACACCTGTGTGCGGAAAATCATTATTAATAGAACTCATGCTCCTAACAATAGTTGCTACGGCCCCGTATTTAGCTGCCTTGCTGGGCCCTGAATACCTATAACCGACAGTTTCAGCATAACAAGTTCCTGTTGCTAAGTGCGAATGGTTAAAATAAACATTAAAGAAAACAATTTTTCCTTTTATATTTTTTTCACCTAAAGAATCTAATTCTTTAAAGCTATTTACTTCTATAACATTTGCAAGTACACCACTTTTGGGTGTTGCAATAGAGTTGCCTAAAGCGCAAATTGAATAATTTGTTTTTTTATTTTGTTTGTTAAGACTATAACATGCTTCTTTTTTACCTCGCACCCAATGTGGTACCATGCAAGGTTGTAAATAAACCGTATCTGCACCTGCATTATACATGGCTTGCTTAGCCCAAGTTACTGCTTTTGCTGCACCAGGCGAGCCGCTTAACCTACTTTCTATTTTGGTTGAAAGAAATTCTAAATTAGAATAGCATTTGCTTTTTAATAAATAATAATCAAATATTTTTCTAAGCGTAATAGCATCTATACTGTCGGTTGACGATTGTTTTGTGTTTTGTGCGCACAATAAATTAGAAGCAAATAGTAGAATTAAGAATAAACGCATATAAAAAATTAAATTTTATTTCCGTTTAAATAAAAGTCCTCGGCTTTTTCCCAATTAATAATGTTCCACCAATCTGCTATATAATTAGCTCTTTTGTTTTGGTGTTTTAAATAATATGCGTGTTCCCAAATATCTAGGGCAAGTACAACTGTAGTTTGGTTTTTATCTACAACGCTTTCTCTCATAAATGGGTTATCTTGATTTGGTGTAGTTACAATTTTTAATTTCCCATTTTGTTTTATAAGCCAACACCAGCCACTACCAAATATTTTTAAAGATGCTTCGCTAAATTGTTTTTTAAATTCATCAAGTGAACCAAATGTATTTTTAATTTCTGCTCCAAGCTTTTCTAATGGCAAATTAGTCTCTGAGTTTGGGTTGGGTTTAAGTAATACCCAAAACAAGGAGTGATTAACGTGTCCGCCTAAATTGTTGCGAATAACAGAATTTGATTTCATTGCAGGATCAAGATGTATGCACTTAGTAATATCATCTACATGATAATCCATATTTGTTGATGGTGTAGCATTTAATTTGTCTACATAAGCTTTATGATGTTTTGAATGATGAATTTTCATCGTTTCTTCATCAATAAAAGGTTCTAAGGCAATATATTCATAAGGTAGTTTTGGTAAAACAAAAGCTTCATTTGTATTTGCTTGGTTAGCAATACTATCTAAAACTTCTAGTTTATTATTACTACTTAATTTTGTAGCAATAGTTCCTAAGCCTAAAGCGCCTAGTTTTTTAAAAAAATCTCTTCTGTCGCTCATGTTAAAATTGAATTAGTAATTGATTTTTTTCTACAGCAACACCTTTTGTTACTGCAATTTTTTTGATGATACCGTCAGTTGGAGATTTTAAAACGTTTTCCATTTTCATGGCTTCCAAAATAATTAATGAATCTCCTTTTTTTATTTCTTGACCTTCTGTAACAACTATATTTAATACCATTCCTGGCATTGGTGCTTTAACATCATTAACCTTTTTAGTGGCTAAATTATCTAAACCTAAATTGTGTAATAATTCATCGTATTTATCTTTAATAGATAATGAGTAAGGTGTGTTATTTATTTTTACTAATAACGTTTTTTCTTCAGGTATGTGTTTTACAATTTCTAAAGTATATGTTTTATTTTCATTTATAAGATTATAAAAACCATCACCTATTTTAATAAAATCTGAACTAAACAGTGTGTCATTTATTTTTCCTTCAATTTTGTTTCCAGAATTTGAATTAAGATCAACCTTGTATTCTTTAGTATTGTTTACTTTTATTGTATACATATTAAAAATTTTGTTCTGTAAAAATAGGCTTAAATACTCAAAACATCAATAGGTAAATTAAAAGTTAACTACTTGGTTGTTAATATTTGTTAGCAGCTATTACTTTATAAATAATGGATTTGTTTTAAGGTTTTAAATCCATTTTCGTTATCTTTACAAAACACCGTGTTGGTGTAAAAAAATAAAATGGCAAAATCAAAGAAAAAACCACAAAAACGATACCTTTTTGAAGAGGTATTAACGTTTTTAAAACATAATTCCGAAAAATCTTTTAATTATAAGCAATTAGGTGCTGCTATGGAAATTAGCAACGAGAGCGATAGGTTTACACTGTTGGAAACCCTAGAAGAATTAAAGCATCAAGGATTTGTAGTAGAAAAAGAAATTGGAAAATACCAAGCTAAGGAAACTAAAACCTATGAAACGGGCACTATAGACTTTACAACATCAGGAGCTTCTTATGTAATTATTTCTCCCGATACTCAAGATGTATACATTCCTTTTAGGAAAAGTAAAGATGCCATGCATGGCGATTTAGTAAAGGTTAACATTACTTCTAAAAACAGAGGTAAACCTGAAGGAGAAGTTGTAGAAGTAATAAAACGCAATAAAACAAAATACGTTGGTACTATTCAAATAAACCCAAAGTTTGCTTTTGTAGTTCCTGATTATTCAAAAATTCATGTTGATTTTTTTGTACCACTACAAGATACTTTAAATGCTAAAAACGGACAAAAGGTTGTTGTTGAATTAGCTGAATGGAAAAGAGGTTCAGATAATCCAAATGGTAAGGTTGTTGAAGTGCTTGGTAATGCTGGTGATCATGAAACTGAAATTCATGCTATTATGGCTGAGTTTGGTTTACCGATGGTATTTGATCCTAAAGTGGAAGCTGAAGCAAAAAATTTAAATACTGAAATTACTCCCGAAGAAATTGCAAAACGTAGAGATTTTAGAGGTATTACAACGTTTACAATTGATCCTGTTGACGCAAAAGATTTTGATGATGCCCTATCTTTGCAATTATTAGAGAATGGTAATTGGGAAGTTGGCGTTCATATTGCTGATGTTACACATTATTTAAAACCAAAAACCATTTTAGATGATGAGGCGGTAAGTCGTGCAACATCTGTATATTTAGTAGATAGATGCGTACCTATGTTACCCGAAGTGTTAAGTAATTTTGCATGTTCTCTTCGTCCACATGAAGAAAAGTATTGCTTTAGTGCTGTGTTCGAATTAGATGATAATGCTCAAATTCAAAACCAATGGTTTGGGAAAACTGTTATTTATAGCGATCGTCGTTTTACATACGAAGAAGTGCAAACGGTTATTGAAACAGGCAAAGGCGATTATAAAGATGAGATTTTTACTCTTGATAGATTAGCTAAAATTCTTCGTGCAGAAAGAACGTCTAAAGGCTCAATATTTTTTGATAAGGCTGAGGTTAAATTTCAATTAGATGAACATGGAGCGCCAACAGGCGTTTATTTTAAAACACAAAAAGATGCTCACAAATTAATTGAAGACTTTATGTTGCTTGCTAACAGAAAGGTTGCAGAGTTTTTAGGGAAATCACAAAAACAAGAAAACAAAGACAATTCTAAAAAGCAACAAGATAAAAATACTGCTGCAAATGCAGTAGTGTATCGTGTACACGATGTGCCAAAAGATGAGAAACTTCAAGAGTTAAACAATTTTGTTGAACGTTTTGGTTATTCTGTAGCCATTGGCAACAAACAAAAAACAGCACAATCTATTAATAAATTATTAGTTGATGTTAAGGATAAAAAAGAACAAAGCATGATTGAATTATTAGCGGTAAGAAGTATGCCAAAGGCTATTTATACTACAAAAAACTCAGGACATTATGGTTTGGGATTTGATTATTATACGCACTTTACTTCTCCAATTCGTCGTTATCCGGATGTAATGGTACACCGTTTGCTTGAAGCAAAACTTGCACACCATATGTATTTAAAAGCAGATGAATTAGAGCAGTTGTGTAAGCATTCGTCTGATATGGAAAAACTTGCAGCAGAGGCTGAAAGAGCATCTATTAAATATAAGCAAGTAGAGTTTTTAGAGGACAAGATTGGGGTAGCTTTTAATGGTATTATAAGTGGCGTAACTGAGTTTGGTATTTTTGTTGAAATAACTGAGAACAAGTGTGAAGGAAGAATTGCTTTACGTGATTTAAAGGACGACCAATATTCGTTTGATGCTGATAATTATAGAGTTGTAGGCCGTAGAACAGGCAATATTTATGCGCTTGGTGATAAGGTAACTATTAAAGTAAAAAGAGCTGATTTGGTTAAGAAGCAATTAGATTTTGAATTTGTGAGCCATGTTAATTCAAAGCCAATAGTTATTCGTAACGAAAAAAGGTATAAAAAGCGTAAGTAATATTTTAACTAATATTTTCAAGACAATAGATGAAACACCATTGTAATTCGTCATTGCGAGGTGGTACAACGAAACAATCTCATAGTGAGTAAATTGAATTAATGTCGCTTGACTATGGTTTAAATAAAGCTTTAAACCTTTTCTTGTAACCAATTGGAGTAATTAATAATACCCGATTGCCTTTCATCTATTGGGTAATCTGTAATGAATTTTTCTATATCCTTTTTTACAGGCCTCCATTTTGCATTATATTTAAACAAATAGGAGTGAAGTAATTTAATAAGAATAGAATCTTGTTTTATGCTTTCTTTTTCTTTTATACTTGTTTGCGCTTTTTCTAACTGACCAATTAATTTTTGAGACGCATCAACATCTTGCATTTCTATTTTATTAATTAATTCAAACAAACTTAGTTTAAATTTAAAAATCTCATCAAACGACTTATAGTTTTGTGAAATATACATTTGACTAAAAAACTTACTTGCTAGTTTATTTCTTTTTAAATCAAAGTATGTTATTGCTAAGTTATTAAGTACGTAAAAATAGTTTGTTGGATTAGATTTAATAACAGGTTGTTGTTGAGCTTCCAATAAGGTGTCTAACGCTTTTTCCAAATTTGTTTTGGTATAATTCATTACCAAAATATTGTAATAGTAAAACAAATACTGATCGTGGTTTTGTTTACTATAGGCCTTTAAATTAGCGTTGAGGTCTGATGCATATTGCAATGATTGATTGTGCTTGTTTAACACAAAAGATGCGTTACACAAATACACTAATAATTGAAGTTTAATATCATGAGTTTCTTTTTTAAAGATTCCATCATTTTCAAACTCTACTAAACATGTTTTTAAATATGCTTCTAACGAAACATAATCGTTTAACAATAGCATCAAGCGACTCAAGTTTTGAAAAGTTTTAATCCTTAATTGAGCACTTGTTTTTACGTAAGATAATTTTAAAGTGTTTTTTAAAGTTTGGTTTAACCAATCTGTAATGGCTTTTTTAGGTGTTAAATTTTGAGTGGTTTTCACTTCATAAGATAATACCGCTAAATTGTTTTCTAAATCTTGTAATAATTTTAAACGTTGGCTGTTTTCGTTTCTTTTTTCAATAATTTCTGTAGGAGGAAGTTCAACATTTTGTAAACTCAAACGTATCATTTGCTCATAAATGGCTTCAAGTATGGCAAAATCTTCTTTTTCACTGGCCTTTCTTTCTGCTAACTTCAAATAATGAATGGCTAATTCAAATTGCTTTTTAGAATTAAATATTTTAGCTATTGAAAGTAAGTGCAACACATCCAATTCGGGTTTACGATGATTTAAATTTGTTATTACTACCCCTAAATCATCAACAATTTTGTTTTTGAGTCTGTAATATTTAGCATCTGCTTTAGCGGTTTTATAAATGGCCTTATTGTGGAAGGTGTCTGTTTCATCGCCATGTTTTTTAATTGAATCAAACAATTCAATGTCTTTTCTAGAATCAAAGTTGTGTGTTCTTTTTACAAATAACTTATAACTTTTAAACTCTTCTTTACTGAGTGTTTTAATAAAATCTTGTAAAATATCCATATTATGACTGTGTAATAAATATTTAAATATAATATTTTATTTAGAAAGTTTTCTTTATTTTTATTAAAGAATTTAAATCACAAGATTATGAAATATCCATGTGCCGAAACGCACAAACAAATTAAGTACATGAATATTCCAAATGACAATTATAAAACTATAAATATATACATATGAAAACGCTATTATTTTCTATAGGCATAATGTTACTAAGTGTTTTTTGTAACGCTCAGGCAAGACTAAGTATGAGTAAATACAGGAACTTTATACCGGCTGATACAGTAACTTATGGAACCAATGTTCAACTGCAAGTGTACGTTAAAAATACTGGTTCAGTAGATTTTAATGGTAGTTTCAGCCTAAAAGCAAAAAGAGATACTGTTGGTGCACCAGGAATAATGTTAGATACTCTAATATTTTCTGCTACGCATATTGGTATTGGTGATAGCATCCCAGCAATATTGCAGTTTGTTCCTACAGTATCAGTAATGCCTGGTTCATTTAAAGTTAATGGTAATGGTAATGTAATTGTTGTTTGGCCAATGTCTGCATCTGCATTATTAGGCGATAGTGTTAGACCAGTGTTGTATATATATGGCCCAGTAGGTTTAAATGAGCTTAGTGAAAGTAATGCTGTAATTTATCCTAACCCAACATCTAATAAAGTATTCATTATACTTACCGAAAACCAAGTACCTAAAAAGTATCAAGTATTTGATGTGTTTGGTAGAAAAGTTAAAGAAGTTGAATGGATTGATAGCGTTGATGTTTCGGAGCTAAATAATGGCTTATATTGGGTGATTTTATTTACAGAAAACAAATCCTATAAAACCAAAATTATAAAGCAATAAATTAAGCCAAACCCCTATATTTGCATACTATATTTGATACTATGCAAAATTCAGAATCGGTTAAATTATTTGAAAAAGCTAAACAGTTTTTTCCAGGTGGCGTAAATTCACCCGTAAGAGCTTTTAGAAGTGTTGGTGGAACACCCTTATTTATTGATAAAGGAAATGGCTCTCATGTGTGGGATGCTGATGGAAACGAGTACGTTGATTACTGCGCTAGTTGGGGACCATTAATTTTGGGGCACGCTAACGCAAAAGTACTTGGTGCTGTTCAAAAAACTATGCAAAATGGTACATCATTTGGTGCTCCTACGCGTTTAGAGAATGAGTTAGCAGAACTTATTTTATCTAACAACCCTTATATAGAAAAAATTCGCTTTGTGAGTAGTGGTACAGAAGCGGTAATGAGTGCCATTCGTTTAGCTCGCGGGTATACAGGCAGAACAAAGATTTTAAAATTTGAAGGATGTTACCATGGTCATTCTGATTCTCTTCTAGTAAAAGCAGGTTCAGGCTTAGTAACTTTTGGTAATACCTCTTCGGCTGGTGTGCCAGAAAGTGTTGTAAATGATACAATTGTAGTGCCTTTAAATAACAAGGAAGCTGTTGAAAAAGCATTTGAACAATTTAAAAACGAAATTGCTGTTGTTATTATTGAACCTATTCCTGCTAACAACGGCTTGTTATTGCAAGATAAATCATACTTAGGATTCTTACGCGATATCTGTACTAAAAACTCTACGGTATTATTGTTTGATGAGGTAATTAGTGGATTTAGAGTTGGTTTTACTGGCGCAGCTGGCTACTATAACATTAAGCCAGATATTATTACTTATGGTAAAATAATTGGTGGTGGCTTCCCCGTTGGGGCTTATGGCGCTAGTAAAGAAATTATGGCAAATATTTCGCCAGAAGGAAATGTTTACCAAGCAGGTACTTTGAGTGGAAACCCAGTTGCAATGGCCGCTGGTATAGCGCAATTAACAGAGTGCTTAAAGTCAAATTTTTATTCTGATTTAGAAAATAAGACACAAATTCTAATAAAAGGTTTATCAAAAAACACAAAACATAATTTTAAAATATTTACAGTTGGTTCAGTTTTTTGGTTAGCATTTACAGATAAAGATTCAATTAAATGTGCCGAAGATATTGACGCAGATAGCATGAAACATTTTAAAGTGCTTTACCATGCCTTATTAGAAAATGGTGTTTACTCAGGCCCTAGTGGCTACGAAGTTGGTTTTATGAGTGAAGCACATACAATGGAAGACATTGAGAAAACAATTGCTGCATTTGAAAAAGCATTTGAATTATTGTAGTAACCAATATAAAATTATTTTAAGCAAGGCTATAGAAACTAAATACAGATTGCTTCGTGCCTCGCAATGACGATTAATATAAAAAACTAAAGAATGGAATATAATTTTAAAGAGATAGAAGCAAATTGGCAAAAATACTGGGCCGAACATAAAACCTTTGCAGCAAAAAACGATTCTGAAAAAGAAAAATACTATGTATTAGATATGTTTCCGTACCCATCTGGTGCAGGTTTACATGTTGGGCATCCTCTTGGATACATTGCATCTGATATTGTTTCACGTTACAAACGCCATAAAGGATTTAATGTATTGCACCCAATGGGTTATGATAGTTTTGGTTTACCTGCTGAGCAATATGCTATTCAAACTGGCCAACATCCAAAAATTACTACTGAACAAAACATTGCACGTTACCGCGAACAACTTGATAAAATAGGCTTTTCCTTTGATTGGGATAGAGAAGTGAGAACCTCTAATCCTGATTATTATAAATGGACACAATGGATATTTATTCAAATATTCAATTCATGGTATAATAAAAACTCTAACAAAGCCGAAAATATTTCTACACTAATAGCTGAATTTGAAGCTAATGGAAACATCAATGTTAATGCATGTTGCGAAGAAACAGTTAAATCTTTTACTGCAACACAATGGAAAGCTTTTTCGGAGAAAGAACAATCGGATGTGCTAATGGATTACCGTTTAGCATACTTAGGTGAAGCTTATGTAAACTGGTGCCCTCAATTAGGAACCGTATTGGCTAATGATGAAATTAAAGATGGTGTAAGCGAACGTGGTGGATATCCTGTAGAACGTAAACTAATGAAACAATGGAGTATGCGTATTACAGCTTATGCTCAACGTTTATTGGATAGTTTAGATGAATTAGATTGGACAGATAGTTTAAAAGAAGCACAACGTAATTGGATAGGTAAATCAGAAGGAACTTCATTAAGATTTAAGATTGCTCGTCACCCTGAACTCGTTTCAGGGTCTCAAGAGATGCTGAAACAAGTTCAGCATGGCATAGAAGTTTTCACAACACGTCCAGATACCATATTTGGAGTATCGTTTGTAACCTTAGCTCCTGAGCACCAATTGGTTGAGGTATTAACTACGCCTGATAATAAAGTTGCTGTTGAGGCTTACGTAACACAAGCAAAAAACAGAAGTGAACGCGAACGCCAAGCTGATATTAATAAAATTACTGGTGTGTTTACAGGTTCGTATGTTGAACATCCTTTTACTGGTAAACAAATTCCTATTTGGATTGGCGATTACGTTTTAGCAGGTTATGGCACTGGTGCTGTAATGGCTGTTCCTGCTCACGATAGCAGAGATTATAGTTTTGCTAAGTTTTTTAATTTACCAATTTTACAAGTTGTAGAGTCAACATCGAACGTCACCCTGAGCGAAGTCGAAGGGTCATACGATGCAAAAGAAGGAAAATTAATTAACTCCGATTTTTTAAATGGCTTAGATGTAAAAGCTGCCATGAAAAAAGCCATTGCAGAAATTGAAGTTAAAGGTTTAGGAAAAGGAAAAGTGAATTTCCGCTTGCGTGATGCGGTATTTGGCCGTCAACGTTATTGGGGAGAACCAATTCCTATTTATTATAAAAATGATATTCCTTACGCATTAAGTGATAGTGAGTTACCGTTAGTGTTGCCAGAAGTAGATAAATATTTACCAACCGAAGATGGTGAACCGCCATTGGCAAGGGCATCTTCTTCATGGAAACATGAAGGAAAATGGGAGTATGAACACTCTACAATGCCTGGTTGGGCAGGTAGCTCTTGGTATTTTTTACGTTACATGGATCCTAAAAACGAAAAAGCCTTTACAGATAAAAAACTAAGCGATTATTGGAAACAAGTAGATTTATACATTGGTGGTAGCGAGCATGCTACAGGCCATTTATTATACGTACGTTTTTGGACTAAATTTTTAAAAGATCTTGAATCCTCATTGTATTCAATACAGTTGTCAATCAAAACGTACAGAAAAAAACTAACCGATTTTGAAAAGTACCTTTCTGAAAAAAATAAAATTATTTCAGTTAAAGACTTAAAAGCATTTAATAAATTCTTCGCAGAATATAAGGAGTTCAGTGATGATGAAGGCAGGTTAGACAAAGCATTGTCCGACTTTGAAATCGAAAGCATAGACACAGAAATAATAGCTGCAGATGATACTGTTTTTAATTTAGATGCTTTGAAGAAAGATATTAAAAGGGATTTTGTAATAATTGATACAATAGAGGCACAGTTAGAAGTCCTGATTAAGAAAGATAATAAAATACAGCAATTAGCCAATAAGCTTAATGAAAATGATATCAGTAAAGTTTTAGTGTTTAGTTATTTTGCCGATACAGTAAAATATCTTGAAGCCAATTTACCAGGCTTATTGCATCACAACCAATCTATTGAATTTGCTTTGGGAAGTAAAACCGAAATAGAATATAAAGCCAAAAGATTTGCACCGGTTGCAAAGGAATATGAAATGAAAGTAGAAGATGTTCCTATTCAAATATTAGTAGCTACAGACAAACTTTCAGAAGGACAAAATTTGCAGGACTGCGGCACTATTATCAATTACGATTTGCATTGGAACCCGGTTCGTATGATTCAGCGTAACGGGCGTATTAACCGTATTGGTAGCCCATTTACAGAGATATTCGTTTATAACTTCCGTCCGCAGGAAGAATTAGAAAGCTATTTGGAATTAGTTAAAAAACTCACTACTAAAATTGACCTTATCAGGTACACCATTGGG
>ERZ724520.614-NODE-614-length-18821-cov-4.257540_pt1 | contig 18821 bp, 13 predicted proteins | sample MGYA00376053_ERZ724520 | MGnify/ENA primary metagenome ERZ724520 (study PRJEB28724, sample SAMN07190886) | activated sludge metagenome | isolation source: activated sludge of sewage treatment plant in Hong Hong | place: USA: Christiansburg, Virginia | collected...
AATATTTTTTTTACTATTTATAATTTATTTCATAATTATATTTATTACATTTTAAGTATGAATATCCTATATTTGACGAAATTTCAATCAATTGAAAATGAGTAATACTAAATATGATATAATTATTGTTGGTGGGGGAATAGTTGGATTAGCAACAGCCTATAAACTTAATCAACATAATCCCAATTTAACTATCCTAGTTTTAGAAAAAGAGAAAGAAGTTGCTGCTCACCAAACGGGTCATAATTCTGGCGTTATACATTCAGGTATTTATTATAAGCCAGGGTCTTATAAAGCAGTTAAATGTGTTGAAGGAAGACGTGAATTAATGTCTTTTGTAAAAGAACATAATATACCTCATGATTTATGTGGTAAAATAATTGTTGCTACAGAAGAGAGTGAACTTGCTCATATGAACAAAGTTTTTAATAACGGTATTGCTAATGGAGTAGAAGGGATAGAGATGATTGATGCTAAACGTATTAAAGAAATTGAACCTCATTGTATTGGTATTGCTGGCATTTGGGTTCCATGCACTGGTATTATTGATTATGCTGATGTAGCTCGTAAATACGTTGAGTTAATACATGCTAAAAATAATGGTAGTAAAGTTTTAACAGAGCATAAAGTTATTGGTTTTGAAAAAACTGGTAATACTACAGATGTCATAACTGAAAAAGGAAAGTTTAATGCAAGGTACATTATTTCTTGTGCTGGACTTCAAGCTGATAGAATTACTAAAAAAGATAATGTATCAACAGATTCTGCTATAGTTGGTTTTAGAGGTGATTATTATGATTTAACAGAAAAAGGGAGAACTAAAGTTAAAAATTTAATTTATCCTGTTCCTAATCCTGAGTTCCCATTTTTAGGAGTTCATTTTACTCGTATGATAAAAGGTGGAGTAGAGTGTGGACCAAATGCTGTTTTTGTGTTTGATAGAGAAGGATACAGTAAAACTGCTTTTAGTTTTAAAGATACTATTGAAGCTCTTGGTTTTAAAGGAACTTGGAAGTTTTTTAAAAAACACTGGCGTTTTGGAATTGATGAATACCGAGGAGCATTTAGTAAAACGTATTTTTTGAACCGTTTACGTAAGTTAATTCCAGATTTACAAATGGATGATATTGTACCTGCTGATAGATGTGGAATTAGAGCCATGGCATTAAGTGGCGAAGGAAATATGCTAGATGATTTTAAAATTGAATTTAAAGGAAATTCTATGCATGTAATTAATTCTCCATCACCAGCTGCAACTGCATCATTAGCATATGGAAACGAAATTGCTACTCAAGCATTAAAGAATTTTAATTTGTAATTTTATTATGAGTCTAGTTAAAGTAATATTGAATTTTTATTTTATTACTTTAACAGTTTTAGGGTCTAATTCTTTACAAGCAAATGATACTATAAAAAGGAAAACCTATTTACAAATTGGTTTATCTACAAAGCAAATGTTTTTAGGAGTAAAAAGAAATGATTTTAATTCATCCAATCTAAAACCTAATTATTTGTATAATGGTTCAAGGTATAACGAAACTTATTATATATCAGGCCGGTTTTCTTTTGATATGAATTATAATTATTGCATTACAAATCTTAATAAAAGACATAAAAATATATTTTATGTAGGCATAAATTTTAATGCCTCAAAATATGATGTTTTACATAAAATTGAAGACTATTATAATCAATCGCATTTTGTTATAGAATCCTATACTTATGATAAACATGAGTTTAGTTATGTTTTAAATAATTTAAATGTTGGAACTTCATTATCATATTTCATCAATTTAAAGAAAATAGTAATATTTCAAAAAATCGGAATTAATTACTCTTATTTTAATACAAAAAGTCAGTATTATAAACAAGATTACTATTTTTACCAGAATGAACCTACACTTATACCACCAAAAGTTACCGAAATACAATCTGCAACTACAGTAATAGATGAAATTCCTCAATCAAATGATATTAATCCAAATTATTGTATTGGCATTGGTTATAATGTAAAAAATATTGCTCCATATTTAAATTTTGAGTTTACTCGTTTTGGAAATTATTTTAATAAAGTTTATTCTAAATTATCACTTGGTGTCATTATTAAATTATAGTATTTTTAATTTATCGTTAGTATATTCACAATATTTGTAATTTCGAACCGTTTTAAACAAGTGCTAAAAAAATCAACCTATACAATATTCCTATTTCTTTATTCATTTTTTGGATATTCTCAAACTGCAACCATTTATGGAAAAGTTGTAGATTCTGAAGGAGAAGCTGTTCCCGAAGTTCAAATTGCTGTTATTGAAGATGGTTCAATAACCACCTTAACAGATAAAAAAGGGAATTATTCACTCGTTATTCCCTCAAACCGTGAAATTACTATTACTATTTATAGTATGAGCTACAAGCAATTTAATAAAAGGATTAATGCTAAGCCCGACGAAAAAATTAATTTAAATGCCTCTTTAGATTCTAAAATATTTGAAGTTGTTGAAATTGTTAGCGAAAACAGAAACACCGAATCTGTGCACCTCGATACTAAAAATTTTATTTATATACCTAATGCAGGTGGTGGAATTGAGGGCTTAATAAAAACTCAAATTGGTGTTAGTAGTAATAACGAGTTAAGTAGTGGTTACTCTGTGCGAGGAGGAAATTTTGACGAAAATTTAGTTTATGTAAATGATATTGAGGTGTATCGTCCGTTTTTAGCACGCAGTGGTCAACAAGAAGGTTTAAGTTTTGCAAACCCCGATATGGTTAGTAACATAAATTTTTCGGCTGGTGGTTTCGAGGCAAGATATGGCGATAAAATGTCATCTGTTTTAGATATTACCTATAAAAAGCCATTAAAGTTTAGTGGTACCGCTAGTGGTAGTTTTTTAGGCGGCGCCATGCATTTAGAGGGCGTTTCTAAAAATAGAATTATTGCTTGGAGTCTTGGTTCTCGTTATAAATCAAATTCATATTTATTAAAAAGTATGGATACTAAAGGCGAATATCGTCCAAGGTTTTATGACGTTCAATCTTTTATCACTTTTACCTTAAACGAAAAATGGAGTATTGAATTTTTAGGCAACATTGCAAATAATAAGTACACCGTTATTCCTGCAACTCGCGAAACTACTTTTGGTACTGTTAACAATGCTGTAAGTTTACGTATTTACTTTGATGGAAGAGAAGAAACCAGTTATAATACCATGATGGGGGCAGTTTCTACTACATACAGACCAAATTCTAAAACTAAATTAAAACTCATAACTTCTGCATATAATGCTCAAGAAGAAGAAAATTTTACAGTACAAGGTCAATATTATATTGATCAATTAGAAGCAGATTTTGGGAAAGATGATTTTGGTCAAGTTGCATTTAATAGGGGAGTTGGTACTTTTCTTAATAATGGTAGAAATAGAATTAATGCAACTGTTATTAATGCAGAACATAAAGGAACGCGTTATATAAATAAAAATAGTGAATTTAATTGGGGTGTTAGATTCCAACACGAAATTATTAATGATAAGTTAAGTGAGTGGAGAACCATAGATTCTGCAGGTTATGTTAGTCCTTATAACCCAAATGAAATTAATTTAATAGATGTTGTTAAAACAAAAAATACGGTTGAAAGTAATCGTGTGCAAGGATATTTACAATATTCAAAAAGTATTGTTTTAAATGATTCTTCAACCTTAGCATTAACTGCAGGTGTTAGGGCAAACTATTGGAGCTTTAACGGACAAATGGTTACTTCACCCAGAATAACGCTAACTTACAAACCTAATTGGAAACCCGATTTATTATTCAGAGCTTCTTGGGGGTATTATTACCAACCACCATTTTACCGCGAAATGAGGGGTTTTGACGGAACAGTTAATCCTAATATTAAAGCTCAACAATCAGTACATTATTTATTATCTGGCGATTATAATTTTAAAATGTGGCATAGACCATTTAAGTTAATTGTTGCAGGTTACTATAAAGAAATGAAAGATTTAATTCCATACGAAGTAGATAATACACGAATTAGATATTTTGCTAAAAACAACTCTGTAGGATACACAACTGGTGCTGATGTAAGAATTAACGGCGATTTTATAAAAGGGATAGAATCTTGGGCGACATTAGGATTTTTAAAAACTATGGAAAATATTTCGGACGATAGAAAAGTCACCTATTTTAATGCTGCTGGGGATACAATAATTAAAGGTTATACTTTTGATACTAAAGCTACAGATAGTACAGTTAAATATCCCGGATATATTCCAAGGCCTACTGATCAACGCATTACATTTGGTATGTTTTTCCAAGATTATTTGCCAAAACTACCTGCTTGTAAAATGTATTTAAATATGCAATTTGGTAGTGGTTTACCTTTTGGCCCTCCTGATCATATTCGCTGGAAACAAGTTTTTAGAATGCCTCCTTACCGCAGAGTTGATATTGGTTTTGCATATCAAATCATAAAAGAAGGACATAGTTTACCTAAAAAAAATCCATTTCATTCATTAAAAGCAATGTTTATAAGTGTTGAAGTATTTAATTTATTACAAGTAAATAATACGGTTTCTTATACTTGGGTAACGGATGTAACAAATAGGCAATATGCTGTGCCTAATTATCTTACGCGTCGTCAGTTAAATTTAAAATTACAAGTTAAATTTTAAATTAGTTTTATATATTAGTGTTATTGTTTAACATCTAATTTAGGTAACATTAAATGAATATTGACATATCAAACTATCATGCAAATTTAGAATTAGCAGATAAAGAAATTTGTGATTTTTTAGAAGCAATAATAAGTACTGAGTTGAAAAATGCTGAATCTAAAGTTTGGCATGCTCATCCTGTATGGTTTTTAGAAGGTAATCCAATTGTGGGATACAGTAAACAAAAAGCTGGTATACGTTTAATGTTTTGGAGTGGTGCAGATTTCGAAGAAGATGATTTAAATATAAAAGGAGGTAAGTTTAAAGACGCTTCAATAGTTTATACTCAAATAGCTCAAATTAAAAAAAGTAATTTAAAACGTTGGCTCAAGAAATCTAAAGATATTCAATGGGATTATAAGAATATTGTTAAAAGAAAAGGCGTTTTAGAAAGACTGAAGTAATATTTCATATAACTTGTGTTTTAAACATTATGAATAAAAACAATCAAGATGAGCGAATTTCTAATATGTTATTTGCTACTGTTTATCCACTTTACGTTGCAAAGGTTGAAAAAAAGAATAGAACTAAAGACGAATTAAATCAAATTATAGAATGGTTAACTGGTTTCAATAGTACACAATTACAAACATTAATTGATGAAAAGGTAACATTTAACGAGTTTTTTAATAATTCAAAACTTAATCCTAACGCTAGTTTAATAAAGGGTGTTATTTGCGGATACAAAATTGAAGATATTTCCAATCCATTAACTCAAAAGGTAAGGTATTTAGATAAATTAGTTGATGAATTGGCAAAAGGTAGAAAAATGGATAAAATTTTGCGTTCTAGTTAATCTGAAACTTTAAGCTTAAATTACTAATAACAAAAGTATAAGCTATTCTTTTTCCATTTCTAAATGGGGCTCAAAAATGAAAATTTTGCCTAAAGCAATAATCGCTCCACCTAACATTTGTTCAATTATTTGCCAAACACAATCAACTAAAATATTTGTTAAACTATGATTTTTTGTAAAAGAAATTCCTAAAACTGTAACAAAGGCAAATAAAAAGAATCCTAAAATTATCCCACTCATAATTCCTCTAAGCATTGGACTATAAAAATATTTAGCCATTAAATTTGTTTCAAATATTTTATAAAGTATAACTGCAATTACAAGATATACTATAGCCGCTAATCCTAAAAAAATAAGTTTGGGAAAAGTAATGGAGTTAATATCATTTAAAAAAACACCATGCCAAATGTAAAATGCAGCATACATTAAAATCGCTGAAACAATCCAACTAATATAAAATCTTACTGAATTTAACACTTTACAAAATTAACTTTTTTTTCGGCATTTTTATATCAAATACTTTGCCATTTTTTCTTCTAAATTTATTAAAAATACACTATATTTGGTTTATGCGTTTATATATTAAAACATCTGTTGTAATTATTAGCCTACTTTTAGGTATTTCTTGTAAAAAAGAAACATCTTGGGATATTGATGCGGCTATTCCAATTGCTAGAAGCCATTTAAATATTAGTAATTTTTTTGGTGATACAATTTTTAAATCTGATCCCACTGGATTAGTTCATATAAATTTCTCAAAAGAAGTATTAAACCTATCTATGGATAGTTTAGTTAATTTACCCGATACCACTATTTCAATTGGCTATACTGCTTTATTTAATTCTTTTTTAACACCTGGTTCAGTAATTTATACTAATGCTGGTTCTCCTACAAATCAAGAAATTGCATTTGATGTTCCAAATGGGGTGCAATTAAATAAAGCCAATGTAAGATCTGGATACTTAAAAATTGAATATTTTAACTCTTATTCTCAGCCACTCAATTTTACTTACGATATAAACTCTGCTAAACTCTGGGGAAGTGTTTTTCATGTTGATCAAACAATTTCTGGAGGTTCTGTTTCAAGCCCAGCAACTCTAACAAAATTATACTCTTTAGCGGATTATAGTATTGATTTAACTGGTCTTACCTTAAATAAAGTGAATACTTTAGTACAAACCTATACTATTAAAACGGATGCAGGTGGTGCTGCAGATAATTTATTAATTGGGCAAGGATTAAAAATAAAATTATCATTTATTGATATTGTGCCAGAATATGTGCAAGGTTACTTTGGTCAACAAGATATTTCAATTGGCCCAGATTCAGCTTATTTTGGATTGCTTAATAATTTTAATACTCAAAATTTTAAGCTCACACAGTCTTCTATTAATTTTAATATTATTAATGAATTTGGGGTAGAATTAAGTAGTACAATCAGTAAAGTAAAATCTGTAAAAGTTAGTCCTTATACTTCTATATACTTAAATACAGGTAGCATGTTGCAATCTTTAAATATTAATAGAGCTGGTAAAACTAATTTATCTTCAAATCCTGTTTTCCCTTACATTAAGCAAATTGCATTAAATAATACAAATACTAACTTAAATCCTTTTTTAGAGAATTTGCCTAATTATATTGGTTACCAAGTTAGGGGTCAGTTAAATCCATTAGGTAATGTTTCAGCAGGAAATGATTTTGCATATTACGGACATGGTTTAAAAGTATTTGCAGATATTGATATACCTTTAGCACTATCTGCTGATTATTTTGGTTTAACAAATTATGCAAAGGTTGATTTGCAAAATAATTCGCAATTAAAAAATGTGAACTCTTGCGAACTTGTTCTTCAAGCCAAAAATAATTATCCATTTACAGGAAAAATTCAAGGCTATATTATAGATGAAAATAACATAATTATAGATTCGTTGTATTCACCAACCGAAAATACCATACAATCTGCAATTACAGATGTTACTAATACTGTTATTAGCCCTGTAGATTCTAAAATTGTTTCAGTAATAAGTAATACAAAATTGGAAAATTTAAGAAAATGTAAACAAATAAAATTTGTTAGTTATTTGTATTTACCCAATCAGCCAACACCTATAAAAATTAAATCTGATAGTTATTTAGATATTATTTTAAGTGCTAATGTTAATTATAGAGCTGTAGTAAAATAATAAATGTAAATAATCTTTTTGATTTAGGTAAGACTTTAAGTATGATAAGTAATATTCAATTAAAAAAATATTTTATAGTAATCACTTTAATTACTATTAATTATTTTTCGTATGGTCAATATAATTCAGAGTTTTTAAATTTTGATAAAACTGGTCGTTCTGTTTCTATTAATGGTGAGTACGAGTTTGGTTCAAATGGAATATATAATGGATTATTAAATAAATTTATTGTTGGTGGTTTTATTGATCAAAAGAACAAAGATGCCTCAAGAAACAAAATGTATAATCATAATGTAATTGGAGCAAATATGAATTATGATATTGCAGCATTTTTTGGTAGAAATTCTAAGTATTCTTATTTATTTAGTTTTAAAGATCAAAGAGTTTTTAATTCAACATTTACAAAAGATTTTTATCAATTATTGTTTTATGGTAATAAACCTTATTTAGACCAAACAATGAATTTTGGGGGTAGTAATATTAATTCACTGCGTTTTCAGGAAATTAAATTTGGATTCATTTGGCATAAAATAGATTCAACAGCCAAAGCCGGCATTTCAGTTTCATTTATAAAAGGACAAAGTCTGTTTTATGTTAAAGCAAAAGAAGGCTCTTCTTTATACACAAATAGTGATGGCACTGAATTAGTTTTTAATTCAAAGTTTAATATGGCTTTAAGCGATACATCAAATAAGCAAAACCCATTCGCATTTTCGGGAGTAGGAGCAAGTGCCGATATATTTTTTGAAACCCCTTATAAAAGTAAAATAGGTAAAAGCAGTGTTTTAACTGTTAATGCTAATAATTTAGGATTTATACATTGGTTTAATAATAGTTTACAATATAGTAGCGATTCAACTTTTACTTTTAATGGATATCATATTGATAATTTATTAGATTTAAAAGACTCAACATTATCATCAATTAACCAAGATAGTATAATTAATAATACCGCCAATGCACACCGCGAAGCATTTAATGTAAACATCCCTGCAAATTTAATTATTATAAATAAAATTATTTTTACTGATAAATTTGCATTAGGAACAGGATTTAGGTATTTGTTTAATTCTAATTTTAAGCCTTATGGTTTTATGGATTTTGAATATAATTTTTCTAAAAAATTCACTTCTTCATTACATGTTGGTTATGGTGGCTATTCGCGCTTAAATGTTGGATTAGCGTTTCAATACAATACCCCAGGATGGTATTTAAAAATTGGAAGTAATGGATTGCAAGGATTTATTTTGCCTAATAAAACCTATGGTCAGAGTGCATTTGTAACAATTGCTAAAAAATTTAAAAATTAATTAATATGATGATAAAGTACATAATATTGTTTTTTAGCCTATTAATTTCGTTTAATATCATTTCACAAGCTCCTTCTAAGTTTTATCAGAGATGGGGTGGTAATGGATATGATGTTGGTTATAATGTAAAACAAACTTTAGATAGTGGATACATTGTTGCAGGCTCTACAAGTAGTTTTGGTGCAGGTAATACAGATATGTATTTAGCTAAATTAGATAAAATGGGGCAATTAAAGTTTCAAAAAGCCTTTGGAAATTATAACAATGAAAATGCTAAAAGTGTTATTCAATTAATAGATTCCAGTTATGTGATGTTAGGTTACACAAATTCGAGTGGCTTTGGAGGATATGATATTTACTTGGTAAAAACAGATAAAAATGGAATTTTACTTTGGCAAAAAAACTTTGGTGGAACAGATTGGGATTTTGGTAATAGCCTTATTCAAACTACAGATGGTAATTTTATAATTGCTGGTACAACATACAGTTATGGTAGAGGAAATGCTGATGGATATATTATTAAAACAGATGCCACTGGTAATGTTTTATGGTCTAAAACCTATGGTGGTGCAAATGATGATGAATTTAATTCGGTTATACAAACTGCTGATGGAGGATTTGCTTTAACTGGATATTCTAAAAGTTATGCCGATGCAACTAATGGTGATATTTGGGCATTTAAACTGAATTCAACGGGAGATTCAACATGGTGTAAATTTTATGGTGGAACTAAAGAAGATTATGGGAGCTGTATTTTGGAATTACAAAATTTAAACATTTTGGTTTCTGGTGGAACAAAAAGTAGCTCAGTTGGTGGCAATTTAGAAACTGTTTTGGTAACCTATTCGGTTAGTGGTTTACAAGTTCAAAATTATGTTGATGTAAGTTCTTATGATGAATATTACAATGGTGTGGCTCAAAGTTCAAAAGGTCATATTGCAAATTGTGGCGCTACAAAAAATCCTGTATTTAATTATGATGCTTTAGTTGATATTTACGATGCTTCGTACAATTATGTAAATTTCTTTGGCAAAGGTGATTATCAAATAGAAGAGTTTTATAGTATCTCTAAAACTTTTGATAAAGGCTTTGTTGCTGTTGGAAAAACAAGCAGTTATGGTGCAATTCTGGATGATATATTTTTAATGAAAATTGATAGTGTAGGGCACTATGGTGTTTTATATACTGGAGTTAAAGAAAATGAAATAAACAAAAATGAAATTGGAATTTACCCAAATCCAACAAATAATGGTTTTGTAAATTTAAAATTACCTGACTCAATTGATTTAAATAACTTAAATTATAATTTGGTAGATATTAATGGAAAAGTTTTTTATTCTAACAATCTATCAAAATATAACAATCACATTTTACTCGAAAATATAAGTTCTGGATTTTATTTTATTCAAATCTACAGACAAAATGAGCTAATTAAAACATTAAAATTATCTGTAATAAATAATAATTAGTGATATTTAGTACCATTATATCTTCTAATAAAGAAAAAATAACAAAGAATCTATATCTTTATTTTATAGCAGTTTTTGTTGTTAATTTTTTACTTAAAATTAATTTCCTTTCATTTTCTTCATTATGGTATGATGAGATCATTAGTGTTCAAAGTGCTTCTTTAGATTTTGGTCATATTAAACATGTTTCTGAATGGGATAATAATCCTCCATTTTATTTTTATTGTTTAAGTGTTTGGATTAAGCTTTTTAATGATTCAGTATTTAATATTAGACTCTTAAGTGTTATTTTTAGCTCATTAGCGGCTGGTTTTGTTTTTATTTTAGCCAATAATTATTTTAACAGAACAACTGCTATAGTATCAAGCATTCTGTTTTTATCGAGTGATATTTTATTTTTTTATTCGCATGAAGCAAGAGCATACTCCTTAATATTATTATTGAGTCTTATTTCTACGTATTATTATTTTAAGTTTAAAGAAACTGCAAATTTGAAATATGTTGTTTTGCTTGGAATTTTTAACTTTTTATTGGTTTATACCCATTACATTTCAGGTATTATTATTGTTTTTCAATCCATTTTAATGTTGATTTATTTTGAGCGAAGAAAAAAGAAATTATTTATTTATAGTTTATTAATTTCTATTGGTTTTGCTCTATTAAGGTTTACTAAAAAGCAATTTCTATTAATTGTTGCGTTTAATTCATCCCAAAAAACCTTTTGGTTAAAGAAATCAGATTTTAATTATTTGAAAGAAGTTTTAAGCGAATTTTTGTTTAGCGAATATTTAGTAGTTATTTCCTTTATTATAATTATAGTTGGATTTTTATTAATCAAACTAAAGAGAATAAAAGAAATAGAATTTCATTTTATATACTTTACATTAGTTGGTTTAGGTTCAATATTTTTATTATATATATTAGGTAAGTTAACTCCCATTTTCTTAGATAGATACTTAATATTTAGTATCCCTTTTATTCTTGTTTTGCTTGCCTTTAGCCTTTCTTTTATTAAGTATAAAATTATCCCAGTTTCTATCTCTGTTCTATTAGCTATCTTTTTTATTCCTAAAATAAATTTTCATACTATTAAAACTATGAATTATAGAGATGTGGCTTGTTTTGTGAAGAATGAAAAAACTAATTCTGATTTAATAATTGTAAAAACAAAAGATATAGCACCCTTATTTTGTTATTATTATGATTCAAAATTTTTAAAAGAAAAGAAAAAAGAATTACCTAAGGCTGATAATATCATATTTTGTAATAATTGGGAAGATGTGTATTTAGATGTAACTACTTTTAAAAGAGTAATTGTTATCGATTCGTTTCAAGAGTATAATGCAAATGAGACTGATTTTGTAGCTAAATTAACTAGTCATAAAAAATGTTATTATGCCTCTAATTTTTATAAAGGAGTAAGAATTACCTTTTATAATTAAAAATAATAGGTTCGTTCAATTAATAGTTGTACATTTGTATCCTTCAATAGAAGATTGTATCTCAATCAGTTTGTAATTTCCCTTTTTACAATTAATTAATTTTACACTTTTTCCTTTGGAAACACTGGTATGTGCATTTGTATACATCAGATTTTTTTAACAATAAAACAATAACCAGTTCTTATAAAATAGAACACAATTTAAAACAACATGAACAAAGGAACAGTAAAATTTTTTAACGATGCTAAAGGTTTCGGATTTATTAAAGGTGAAAATGGAGAAGAAATCTTCGTTCACGCAACAGGATTAACCGACGAAATTCGTGAAAATGATGAAGTAATGTATGAAACAGAAAATGGTAAAAAAGGCTTAAATGCTGTAAACGTTACCGTTATTCGTTAAGATATATAACACTTAAACAAGAAAAGCAGGCTATTTGGTCTGCTTTTTTTGTTTTACCAAATTTCTGATTAATTGACCTTCAAATAATTTAAAAGTGTTGAAATAAAAGGATTGTTTGAGAAATTATAGTGATGAATTCTTCCTTTAAAGTAATCTAAGGGTTAAAAAATCGGTTATTTAATTTTAGTGAGGTGCGGTGGTTTTGGCAAAACGGTGCGAAATCCTAGTTTTTCAGGAGGAACTGAAGCGGAGGAAGTGCGATGAAAAACGGATTTGGTGTTTTGCCTTGTCCGCCAGCTGGCGGATTGTTTCTTTTTTCATCATGGAAAAAAGAAAAATGAAACAAAATTACTTTTGAAAAATGAATAGTTATTCATATTGAAATATAATAAATTGAGTTAACATTTCAATTATGTAACCAAACTAATTTTCAGTAATTTAGCCTATGTTTTTTTTCTTATCTAAAATTTTAGCTTTTGTAATAGCTCCATATACTTGGCTTTTTGCTGGTTTATTGTACTTATTAAAAAAACTGTGGAATACACCCTATAAAAAATGGATGTTGTTTTTTATAAGTTTTATTTACATCATTTCTAATTCATTTTTAGTTGATGAATTGGTTAGAGCTTGGGAGTATTCCGATGACGATATATATTTAAAATCAACAAAATACGATTTAGCCATTGTATTAGGTGGAATGGGCCGCATTGATGAGCGCCAAAACAGATATGATTTTACCTGTTCTGGAGATAGACTCTTTCAAACCTTGCCATTGTACCATAAAGGCAGAGTATCTAAAATTTTAATCACGGGTGGTTCGGGCAGTATTAGTAAACCTGAACAGCGCGAGGCAATTTATGTAAAACAGTATTTAAAATCAATCTCAATTCCTGATAGTTCAATTATTATTGAAAATGATTCTAAAAACACTTATGAAAACGCCATTTTCACAAAGCGTATTTTAGACAGTATGCAATTTAAAGGCTCTATTTTATTGGTTACTTCATCGTTTCATATGAGGCGTTCATTGGCTATTTTTAATAAAGCTGGCTTTAAAAATGTGACTCCTTTTATTACTAATAAATTTACAGGCGATAGAAAATTTGAATTTGACTATTGCTTTATTCCAAATGTAGCGGCAGTTTCTACGTTAAACTTAATCCTACATGAAATTGTAGGCTATTATACTTACAAAGCCAAAGGTTATTTATAATTATAAATCTAATATATGTTTACATCAATTCAACAATTTAAAAAGGAATTTACACACGAAAAAGAAACAACTTTATCTGTGTTCAAAGCAATTACAAATGATAAGTTAACCCTTAAAGCCAACGATGACATTCGCTCTTTACAGCGTTTAGTTTGGCATGTATTAATAACTCATGGCGAAATGCTTGGAAAATCTGGATTAGTAATCAATTGCCCACACGAAGATGCTCTTCCTAGTAATGATATTAATGAAATATGTAATTTGTATGAAATATCTGCTAATTCGGTAATTGAACAAGTTGAAAAGCAATGGAAGGACAGTGATTTAACAACAGAAGTTAATATGTATGGCGAAAATTGGTCGAAAGGAACAATTTTAAATGTTTTAATAAAGCATGAAGTTCATCACAGAGGGCAATTATCTGTAGTTATGCGTTTAAATAATATTAAAGTTCCTAGCATTTACGGCCCTTCTAAAGAAGATTGGGCTACTTTTAATATGCCTACTGCCGAATAAATATATTTTTAATTTTTTTATGGAATCTAAGTATTACACGCATCTTATCTAAAAAATGAATTATGACGCTCAAAAAAATCACTACGCTATCCCTTATGTTTTTTGCATCAGCAATATTAGCATTTGGCTTTTTTTCAAACAAATTTACACAACAAACTACATCAATGCTTAGTTTTAGTAAAGGTGATACTTACGTTAAACTTTGGAAAAGAGTTGATAGTTGCGAACAAAAAGGACTAACAGAAAGTGCTTTAACTGTAATTAATGCTATTTATCAAAAAGCAAAAACAGAAAATAATGCACCTCAGTTTGTGAAATCTGTATTGCATCGCATGAAGTTTGAAAGTTATAAAGAAGAATTCTCATTGGAGAAATCAATTTTTAAATTAAGAGACGAAGTTGAAGCTTCTAAATATCCTATTAAACCAGTATTACAAAGTATTTTAGCTGATGCATTTTGGCAATATTATCAAAATAACCGTTGGAAGTTTTATGATAGAACTACAACCGTAAATTTTAAAAATGATGATATTGAAACGTGGGATTTAAAAGCCATTACAAATGCTGTAATTTCAAATTACAAGGCATCGTTATCTAATACGGATAGTTTAAAGCGCACAAAGGTTGACATTTATGATGATGTATTAATAAAAGGAACTACAGAAGGCAGAGTATGGCGACCTACTTTATATGATTTTTTAGGTCATAGAGCTTTAGGTTTTTTTATGAGTACTGAGCCAGATGTTTCTAGAGCTGCTAATCAATTTAATTTAAATAACGAAGCTTATTTAAAACCTTATGTTGATTTTGTAAATACTCCTTTAGTAATTGGTGCCGATTCGTTTGAGATTAAATACTATGCACTTAAATTAATGCAAGATTTAACTCAATTTCACCAAAAAGATGAAGATAAAAATGCCTTAATTGATATAGAATTAATGCGTTTAGATTATGTGTATACTCATACACAACATGCTAAAAAAGATACTTTGTATTTAAATACTTTAAATGCATTACAAGCAAAATTCTCTAATAGCGACCGTGTAACCGAAGTTGATTACCGAATTGCAACTTGGTATTTACAAAAAGCAAGTTTATATAAACCATTGCAAGGAGATGCTTATAAATGGTACAAAAAAACAGCAAAAGAGGTATGTGAAAAAGCTATTGCAAAATACCCAAATTCTTATGGAGCAAAGGAAAGTATAAATTTAAAAAACAGCATTTTTGCTAAATCTACCAATCTAACAATAGAAGAAGTAAATGAACCTAATAAGCCATTTAGAGCTTTAGTTTCAACTCAAAATATTAATAAATTATATTTCAAGGTTGTAAAAACAACTTCACAAGAATTGCGTCAATTGTTTAGAAAAACATATGGCGACCAATTAATTAAAAAGTTTAACACTTTCCCAGTAGTAAAAACGTTTACTCAAGAATTTATAGATGATGGCGATTATCAAAATCATAATACCGAAATTAAAATGCCCGAATTGGCTGCTGGTTATTATGTTATATTAACTTCTGTAACTCCTGATTTTAAATATGAAAATAATTTAAGTTCTTATGCTACTTGTATTATAAGCGATATTGCTAGTATAGAAAAACACAGAGAAGATGGCTCTTATGATTTTTATGCTATTCATCGTCAAACAGGTGAGAACCTTAAAAATGTAACTGTAAATGTTTATACCGAAAATTATAATTACACTACAAGAGATTATGAAATTAAAAAGGTAAATACTTTTAAAACTGATGAAAATGGTTATTTAAAAATTAAAGATTTTTATGACAGATCCTTTTTTGTAGAATTTATAAATGGTAGTGATGTATTTTATAATAACAACAGTTATTATAATTATAAACCTTATCGCGATGAGCACACTGTTATTCAATCAACTATATTTACAGATAGAGCCATTTATAGACCAGGACAAATTGTATATTTTAAATCAATTGTTTTAGAATCGACTAATGGCAAAAATCATAAATTAAAAGTAAATTACCCTGTAAGTGTTACTTTATATGACGTTAATTATCAAAAAGTTACAACGCTTAATTTAACTACTAATGAATATGGAACTGTATCTGGTTCTTTTATTGCTCCACAAAATGGCTTAAACGGACAAATGCACATAACAGATGGTCATGGAACAAAATACATTACAGTTGAAGATTATAAACGCCCTAAATTTGAAGTTAATTTTAATCCGGTAAAAGGAACTTATAAAATTAATGATGAAGTTGAAGTAACGGGTGTTGCCAAAGCTTATGCTGGTAATTTGGTTGATGGTGCTAAAGTAAAATACAGAGTTGTTCGTAGAGCAATATTCCCTTATTGGTATTGGTGGTACAGACCATATAACCAAGGAGCTTCAGAAACCGAAATTACTAACGGTGAAACAGTAACAAATGATACTGGTACATACATTATTAAATTTAAAGCATTGCCTGATGAAGCGTATTCTAAATCGGAAAATGTAAGTTTTAATTACGAAGTTTTTGCTGATGTTACAGATATTAATGGTGAAACTCATAATACAGAAACAAGCGTAAATGTTGGTTATAAGGCATTAAACTTAACGGTTTCATCTATTGAGCTGCAAGAATTAAATTCGGCAAAACCAATTTATATATCTACATCAAATTTAAATGGAACACCAGAACCAACTAAAGGAAACTTTACAATTTATAAATTAAAGCAACCTCAAAAAGTGTTTCGTTCGAGATTATGGGCTCAACCAGATAGACATGCATTAACTAAAGATGAGTATTACCAAGCATTCCCTAATGATTTGTATGCAGATGAAACAAATAAATACAAATGGGAAAAAGAAAGTAAGGTTATTGAAAAAACATTTGATACAGGTACAAAAACCGAGTATGACTTAAGTGTTGAATTTAAAAAATTAAAAGTTGGTACATATATTATTGAAGCTAACTGTAAAGATAAATTCAATAACGAAATTAAAGCCTTTACTTATGTTTCGGTATTCAATAAAAATGTAAATGAATTACCAGAGCAAGTGCCACAATGGTTTTATGTAGATAAAACTCAGGCAGAACCATCTGAAACAGTTAATTTTATTTATAATTCGGGTTATAGCAATCCTAATTATTTATTTGAATTAGAAAATAAAGGTGTTATTACTGAAAGTGAAAAAATGCCTTTTAGTATGAATTCAATTCCTTTAAAAGTAGAGGAGAGCCAACGTGGAAATTTTGTATTTCATACTACATTTTTAAAATTCAATCGTTTTTATAACCATACACAATTAATTTATGTTCCATACACTAATAAGGCCTTAGATATAACTTTTGAAAGTTTTAGAGATAAATTAATGCCTGGGCAAGAAGAGCAATGGAAATTGATTTTAAAAGATAAAAAAGGCGAAAAAGTTGCTGCCGAATTATTAGCTACTATGTATGATGCTTCCTTAGACGCATTTAGAGCTAACGATTTTTATTTTAATATTTACCAAAGTTATTATTCTCAATCATCTTGGCAATCTAGTTGCGGACATCCAGCCAATTCTTCTGAATTTAATAATTTCTTTCAAAAATATGAATCCTTACCAAGCCGTTATTACGACCAATTAAATTATTTTGGATTAGCTTTTTACCAAAATTATTACCGTGGTGGTTATAAAGGAGAGCAGTATGATATGGTAATGGAATCATCTGCTAATATGCCAGCAGCGGCTACTGGAGCTGTAATGGCAGATAAATCTATTGAAACTAAAAAAGCCTCACCAGGTAGAGGTAAATATAAAGATGATGATGCAAAAGCTGAAAATAAAAATCAGGTTGCCTTAAATGGGAATGATGGTGATGGAAGAAATGAAAACACTAGAGAAGGTATTGATGGTAAATCTTTTGGAATGAATGATGTAAAAGTGCGTAGTAATTTTAATGAAACGGCTTTCTTTTTCCCGCAACTGCAAACTAACGAAAAAGGTGAAGTGGAAATTAAGTTTACTGTACCCGAAAGCCTTACAAAATGGAAAATTATGGGCTTTGCTCATACTAAAGACTTAAAATACGGTCAGTTTCAAAAAGAGTTAGTAACTCAAAAAGAATTAATGGTACAACCTAATGCACCTCGCTTTTTTAGAGAAAATGATAAAATTACGTTTATTGCCAAAATTTCAAATGTGAGTGATAAAGATTTAAGTGGTATGGTAGAACTTAAATTGTATGATGCATTAACGGAACAAGAAATTTCGAGCAAGTTAATTGAAGCGGTGAGTGGTAAATTTCCTACAATTGGTTCTCGCGATTTTTCAGTAAAAAAAGGCTTAAGTACACCTGTTGAATGGAATTTGCAAATACCAGAAGGCTATTCGGCAATTAAATACAAAGTGGTTGCTAAAGCTGGTAATTATTCTGATGGGGAAGAAATGGCAATACCAGTTTTAACAAACCGCATGCTTGTTACCGAAAGCATGCCAATGCCAATTAGAAGTAATCAAACTAAAGAATTTAACTTTACTAAATTCACTAATCAAAATAATAAATCAAACACTTTAAAAAATCATTCGTATACACTCGAATTTACTGCTAACCCAGCATGGTATGCAGTGCAGGCTTTGCCATATTTAATGGAGTACCCGTATGAGTGTGCCGAACAAACTTTTGCACGTTATTATGCAAATAGCTTAGCAACTCATGTTGTAAATTCTAAACCAAAAATTAAGGCTGTTTTCGAATCTTGGAAAACGCTTAGTCCTGATGTATTTTTATCTAACCTTGAAAAAAATCAAGAATTAAAAGCAGTAATA
>ERZ724520.616-NODE-616-length-18816-cov-4.570865_pt1 | contig 18816 bp, 20 predicted proteins | sample MGYA00376053_ERZ724520 | MGnify/ENA primary metagenome ERZ724520 (study PRJEB28724, sample SAMN07190886) | activated sludge metagenome | isolation source: activated sludge of sewage treatment plant in Hong Hong | place: USA: Christiansburg, Virginia | collected...
CCAGGTGTCTTATGCAATCGGCGTCGCAGAGCCGACGTCAGTGTCTATCAACACGTTCGGCACAGGCAAAGTGTCAGACGAAACCATCATCAAGCTGGTGCGTGAATTTTTTGACCTGCGTCCGTATGGCTTGACGAAGCAACTGGATCTGCTGCACCCGATCTATCGCGCCACTGCGTCTTACGGCCACTTCGGCCGTACGCCGGAAGCCATTACCGTCAACGGCAAACAGTGCACTACGTTCACGTGGGAAAAAACTGACAAAGCAGCTGCGTTGCGCGATGCCGCTGGTTTGAAATAATCCTTACAAGAGCAGTACAAGACCCCGGCCATGTGCCGGGGTTTTTGTTTGTTCGAGTATCAGGTTTAAAGTAATGAGTTATTTGATGAAAATAGCACTGAGGATATTGCTGGCTAGTGTTCTGTTGGCTGTCGCAATTTCTTTAGGCAACCTCTGTAAATCATCACCAAACCAGATGTTATAAGGCTGTTGTGTGCCATCGTAACGGTATTCCTGTTTGTCCATTACCGATCCGGATTTTGTCTCGACCAGTTTTACTTCTGCTGTCATGGAAAAATGTAGCAATGGTGCCTTGCCCGCATCGCTCTCGAATCCGGCTTCGATAATCCGGATCTCTGCCACGGTCTGGTAATCCCATTGTGCCGCTACTTCAACGATGGTTTCGCCATTTTCAGGTAATGGCAGTATGCCGTGACTGATTTCATACTTCGCCAGATAAGCATTGTGTTGGCTCTGCTCATCAATCGTTGCCACCAGCGAAGGGCTCAGGTCAGCATTTTTCAGGAATGCATTGGTTTTTGTTTCAATGTCTGCGAGCGTTTCTTCAGATATCTCGGGTTTACTGTTGGGGTTGCGCGCCTTCATCATGGCTGCTGGAACATTTATCGGCGCGCAGACCATCAATACCACAGGCGCGAGCGAGCCGCTCATCAGCGCCCCTCCCAGACACTGGTCCAGTGCCTCGACTGCATTCTTGCCCATCATGCTGTTGCTCTCGAAGTCAGCGTGGAAAAATGTTTCCCCGGTTGATCCGGCACTGTTCAGGTATACCTTGCCAAGGCGCTCGCGCAAATCGGGGGAAACGGGTTTAGGCTCTGAGGCGCAGCTGGCGACAAGTAGTATGCCCGGCAGCAGGAATACAGGCAGCGGGCCTTTCCGGTGGGTGAACATGTTTATCCGCCATCAGCACGATACGCATTAGAATACCACTTTGACCCTATATGACCGGTGTGCTTGATGGAATACGAAACCCTGGTAGAGCAGCTGTTCCACCACAGCATCAATGCCAAGATTGATTGTGTGGAAGCGGTAACCCCATCATTGGTTCGCGCCGGCATGGTGCTGGCTGAAAGCTTGTTGGCTGAAGGCAAAGTACTGGTGTGTGGGAATGGGGGGTCTTCATTGAACGCGCAATTCTTTGCCACGACGCTGATGAACCAGGGAGAGCGTGAACGGCCGGGTTTGCCTGCGATTGTGCTCGACAATAGCAGCGCGATGCTGACCGCGATCGAGAATGACTACGGCCTCAACGATGCATTCGCCCGCCAGATCCGCGCGTTGGGCCAGCCAGGTGATCGCCTGGTCATTTTTACGCGCACCGGCATTCCGGCCAATCTGCTCAACGCGGTGACAGCTGCTCATGAGCGGGACATGGTGGTGATTGCCATCACGGCGCAGGATGGAGGTCATTTGCCGGTGTTATTGGCTGAGCGTGATATCGAGATCCGTGTGCCGTTGGTGTCGCGTTTCCGTATCTATGAAAATCATTTGCTGCTATCGTTTGCGCTCTGTGAATTGATTGAATACCAGATGTTTGGAGGATCATGATCATGCGGTTTTTTGCTGTTTTTATTAAATTAGTTCTTAAGTTGGTTCTTGTGGTGACTGTGCTCGGTGCTTGTGCACCTGTGATGGATGCCACCAGCGATGGCCCGATTCGCCAGAATCCTGGTACGCGCACCTTAGGCACCGTGCTGGATGATGACCGCATTGAAGATGTCACTCTGGTCAACATCAAGAAAGTAGGCCCGGAAATGCGCAAGGGTCACTTTACGGTGGTGAGTTTTAACGGCGTAGTGTTATTGGTGGGGCAAGTGCCTTCTGATGCATTGCGCAGCAAGGCTGCAGCTGTGGCCGCCAAAGTGCAGAAAGTGAGACAGGTGCAGAATGCCTTGACTGTGGGGCCGAATATTTCATTTGGTGCGCGTAGTCATGACAGCTGGCTGACCACCAAGGTCAAAACCAAGTACGCCTTCAACAATGACGTGAACGGTCAGCGTATCAAGGTCATCACCGAAAATGGTGTGATTTACCTGATGGGGTTGGTGACACAGACAGAAGCAGACCGTGCGGCAGCTGTAGCGCAGAATACCAGTGGCGCACAGCGCATCGTCAAGGCGTTTGAATATATTGATTGATTCTGGCGTGGCTGGAACCGGGGCTGTTACAGCTCCAGTTGTGACTGGTTGCCCAGTGCATGGGCAATCTTGTCGCTGAGTCGTTGCAACTCACGATCATCGCCCACGCTGCGCCCGCTTTGCTGCAGCAGTTCATGGGCAACGTTTAGCCCGACCATCACAGCGATACGCTCTGTGCCGATAACATTTCCACCAGAACGGATGGCGCGCATTTTTTCATCCAGATAGCGGGCGGCATTCAGCAGCCCTTCTTTTTCTTCCGGCGGACACGCCACCTGGTAATCGTTATCAAGGATGCGCAAGCGCACGGTAGACGGTGTGCTCATCTCGGCTTCCTCTTATTGGGTATCTTGGGTGATGCCAGAGCCGTATTCCTGCTCCAGTGCTTTCAGCCGGTGAATCATCGCTTCGACGCGTGTGCGAGCCAGCTCGTTTTTCTCGATCAGCCGGGTGCGCTCCTTGCGCCAGGTGTTTTCCTGGTTGCGCAGCGTACGGTTCTCCTGCTCCAGCTGATGGCAACGGTAGATCAGCTGATCTACCTGGTGTTCAAGTGCCCTGAATTGTTCTGCGCTCATTGACCACGGCCCGGCGGTGGATTTGACAAGGTACTATAAGTGAGCAGATGGCAAATGGTCAATGAAGGAAATTGTGAACTTAGCGCTGCAACCTGCTGATGCGCAAGGTTTTTCAGGCCGGATGCAGGCTGGCCACGGCGGATGCATCCGTGCAGAAGTCGGGGGCGGGTGGTAGCATGGCGCGCTATTTTCTGCTTTAAAAAGAGGCCCGTGTGGCGACGATTACCCATGAACAATTGAGTGCCCGGCTGCAGGAATTGCAGCTACCCATGGCGGCGGATGCGCTGCATGGCACGATCACCGGTTTGGCCTGTGCCGGCATTGATCCTGGTCATGCTATCTGGCTGGAGCACTTGTCAGAATGTCTCGATGGCGCCGAGCTGGATGAACATCGAGATGCAATGTCTGCGCTGCAAACATTGGTAGCGCGTGATCTTGCTGACGGTGAATTGGGATTCCAGTTGTTGTTGCCGGATAGTGAAGAATTCTTGTCAGTGCGTGCGCAAGCCCTTGCGCGCTGGAGTGAAAGTTTTGTGTGCGGTTTTGTTGCGGTGACGCGTGAATTGTCGGAAGACGATCGTGAAGTCCTCAATGATATTGCTGCTATCAGCCAGATTGATGATGGTGAATCGGAGGAGCAGACAGATCGCAACCGTTCCGAGTTGAACAATCCTGAAAATGCCGATAGCAACGAACGTGATTTTATCGAGTTGTGTGAATACGTGCGATTGGCTGCTATGGATCTGTATCGCGATAGTTGCCAGGAAAAAAATGCCGGGCAGGCAAATATTCTGGAAGGTCATGCATGAAGTCGCTGCTTCCCCGTAAGGAATTTGCAGCGCGCCGTTCCCGCCTGATGGAAATGATGGAGCCGAATAGCATCGCTATCATTCCATCAGCCCATGAAATTATCCGTAACAACGATACACATTTCCCTTTCAGGCAAGACAGTGATTTTTATTATCTGACGGGATTGAATGAACCTGATGCAGTCGCCGTATTGATTCCTGGCAGGGAGCACGGTGCGTTCGTCATGTTTTGTCGTGATCGCGACCCTGAGCGTGAGTTGTGGGACGGGTATCGCGCTGGCCCGGAAGGGGCTTGCAAGGATTATGGTGCGGATGATGCATTTCCCGTTGATGATCTGGATGAAATACTGCCTGGCCTGTTAGAAGGTCGTGAGCGTGTTTACTATGCGATGGGACGTGATAGTGAATTTGATCGCCATGTTATGGAGTGGGTCAATACTATTCGTAATAAAGTGCGTTCAGGTGCAATTCCTCCGGGGGAATTCCTGGACTTGAACCACTTCTTGCATGAGTTGCGGTTATTTAAAAGTGCGCAAGAAATCCAGTTGATGCAGCGTGCGGGTGAAATCTCTGCAAAAGCCCATCGCCGCACGATGGCCATATGCAAGCCCGGCATGATGGAATATCAACTGGAGGCAGAGTTGTTGCATGCCTTTGCCAGAAATGGTGCGCGTTTTCCAGCTTACCCATCGATTGTTGGTGGCGGTGACAATGGCTGCATCCTGCATTACGTAGAAAATCGTGATGTGTTAAGTGATGGAGATCTGGTGCTGATTGATGCCGGTTGTGAGCTGGACCACTACGCGTCAGATATCACCCGGACATTCCCTGTAAACGGGAAATTTTCACGTGAGCAAAAAGCATTGTATGAACTGGTGTTGAAAGCGCAGCTCGCAGCGATCAACGTAATCAAGCCGGGCAATCACTGGAATGAGCCGCACGACATCACCGTGCAGGTGATTACAGAAGGTCTGGTGCAACTTGGATTGCTGAAAGGCAAAGTAAGTGCCTTGATCAAGAAAGGGGCATACCGGGATTTCTATATGCACCGGGCCGGCCATTGGTTGGGCATGGATGTGCATGATGTGGGCGATTATAAATGCGGTGGTGAATGGCGTCTGTTTGAACCCGGCATGGTGCTGACTGTTGAGCCTGGTATTTACGTGTCACCGCATAACAAGAAGGTAGACAAGAAGTGGCGCGGTATCGGCATTCGCATTGAAGATGATGTAGTAGTGACCAGGGATGGCAATCAGGTATTGACGGCATTGGCACCAAAAACTGTCGAAGAAATCGAGTCATGGATGGCATTGCAGCATCCGCACTTGCCAGCAGAGATGGAAGCCGCCAGAAAGAAAGGAAAAGAAAAAGCGGGACATAAGAAAAAAGCATGAATGCATTGGCGATTGATGTAGCTATTGTCGGTGGCGGTATGGCTGGTGCTGGCCTTGCATTGCTATTGGCGCAGCAATTGCCAGCAGCATCGATTGCATTGATTGAGCAGCACGCCATTCAAGTGGCTAGCCAGGATGATTTGAAGGTTCCCAGTTTTGATGCGCGATCCACGGCGTTGTCATGCAGTACACAACAAATTCTTGTGCAACTGGGTTTATGGCAACAACTCCAGCATCAAGTAGCACCTATTTTACAGGTGCATGTGTCTGAGCGTAGCAGGCCGCTGGGTATGTTGATGCGTGCTGAAGATACCGGGTTGCCTGCATTGGGTTATGTCATAGAGAACCGTCTGCTGGGTAATGCATTGTTGGAAGCCGTTCTGGCGCAATCATCACGCATTCGCACCATCAGTCCTGCGCAGGTGACTAGCGTAACCTTGTCCCGCGACTATGCAACGTTGATGATAAACAATGCTGCAAATGTTTCGTTGGATGCAAAGCTGGTGATTGTGGCGGATGGTGCGCAATCTGCATTGCGCCAACAATTAGGTATCGCTTCGGATGATATTCCTTATGATCAGCATGCGCTGGTGGCGAATGTCGTAACAGAATTGCCTCATCATGGTATTGCGTATGAGCGTTTTACCGATACAGGACCTGTCGCATTGTTGCCGTTACAAGATCATGAACAGCAGCATCGAGCAGCCCTGATCTGGACGCTGCCAGACAGTGAAATCCAAGCAGTGATGCAGCTGCCGGAATCCGGATTTCTTTTGCGGGCGCAGCAACGGATCGGTGGCCGTTGTGGAAAATTGTTATCGGTGGGCGCGCGTTACTGTTATCCATTGTCACTGATCCAGGCCAGGGAGCAGGTGCGTTCACGCATTGTGCTGATGGGCAGTGCTGCGCACCATTTGCATCCGGTAGCGGGGCAGGGATTTAACCTGATTATGCGTGATTGCATGGGGCTGGTTGAAACATTGAAGCCGGTGGTGATGAAAGGCGGTGACATCGGGGATGTTGCTGTCTTACAGCAGTATGTGGCCAGGCAGCAGTGGGATCAGCAGAAAACTGTTACAGCCAGCGACTGGTTGCCGCGCCTGTTTTCTAATCGGGATCGCCCGCAGATGTTGTTGCGCAGCGCTGCTTTGCTGGGGCTTGATTTCTTGCCAGGCGCGCGCGAATGGTTTGCGCGTGAGGCTACCGGATTATGAACAGGATTGAATGTGATATCGCTATTGTTGGTGGTGGAATGGCGGGAAGTGCGCTGGCCTGTGCGTTGGCAGATTCCGCCTGTCGTATCGTTCTTATTGATAATACAGAGCACAAGCCGTTTAAACCGGATGCATTTTTTGATCCGCGCGTTGTCGCGCTAAGCGCGGCCTCGCAGCAGTTTCTGGAGCAACTCGGCGCATGGAAATTTATTCTCGCACAACGCGTGTCTCCATTTGAGCGCATGCAGGTGTGGGATGCAGAAGGTACGGCGCAAGTCTGTTTTGATGCAGCGGAAGTGCAGCAGCCAGCCCTTGGCTACATTGTCGAGAATAGTCTTGTTGTAGCTGCATTGCAGCAGCGCCTGCAGAACGCTTCCAATGTAAATTGCTTGTGCCCGGATACTGTAACCGGCCTGCATGATGACGAGAAAGCACCCCAGTGTGAGTTGGTGTTGCAAAGCGGCAATACGGTGCATTGCCAGCTGGTGATCGCTGCGGATGGAGCGCAATCTGCATTGCGTACATTGGCTGGAATCAAGACGGTTGAATGGGATTATGGCCATACGGCTGTTGTGGCAACCGTCAGAACAGCACACACACACGAGCGCACAGCTCGCCAGCGTTTTATGGCGAGTGGTCCTCTCGCTTTCTTGCCATTGCGTGATAACAGTGGCGATGAGCACTGGAGTTCGATTGTCTGGTCAACTGCGCCTGACTGCGCGCAGTCGCTATTGGAAATGTCACAAACAGAGTTTGCGGCACAATTGGGAAATGCATTCGAACACAAACTCGGGGATATCATCGAGGTGCGCGGCCGTTCTGGTTTTCCATTGCGGCAACGTCATGCCCGCGCGTATCATCAGGGGCGCGTGGTGTTGATCGGTGATTCTGCGCACACGATTCATCCGCTGGCGGGTCAGGGTGTGAATCTCGGTTTTATGGATGTCAAAGTGTTGGCAGAGGAGTTGCTCGATGCGATGACACGGCAATTGCCGCTGGCACATCCGGTTGTGCTGAAGCGCTATCAGCGTCGTCGGCGTGGCGCCAATTTATCCATGACGGCCACGATGGAATTATTCCAGCGCCTGTTTGCGCGCCGAGAATTACCTTTGCGCTGGTTGCGCAATACAGGTATGCGTGGAATAGACGCGCTACCTGCGGTGAAGAGAAAAATTATGCGTGGTGCGATGGGTGTATAAGCGGGATGAGCTTATTGTTTTATTTTGTTAAACTGTCGCGACTCAAGGATGAGCGGAAAGGATTTTATTATGGACGATATTTCGGTACTGATTCCCTGGTTTGCACTTAACCGTATTCCGGAACTTGGCCCGGTTTCCCAGCGCATGCTGCTTGAAAAAGCGGGTGGTATGCAGTCACTTTTTTCATTGTCACCGGCAGTTTTGCACACTCTCCTGGCGCATGAACAGGCCACTTTATGGCTGGATTATCGTGAAGGGCGCGCCGACAGTGCATTGCGGCAACACGCCATGCGCGATCTTGAAAAATCCCTGGAGGCTGGAGCAGTAATAGTGCATGCAGAGGACCAGGATTACCCGGCATTGCTTGCGCAGACACACTCTGCGCCCACATTGTTATATGTGCGTGGTGAGGTAGGTAATTTGCATTTGCCGCAGTTGGCATTGGTTGGAAGCCGTAATGCATCTCCGGGAGGGCTTGATCTCGCGAAGGAATTTTCCATGGCGCTGGCTATGCATGGCTTGGCGATTACCAGTGGTCTGGCTTTGGGTATTGATGGTGCAGCACACCGCGGTGCAATCCATGCGGGAGGCAAGACCATCGCTGTTATTGCAACGGGTATTGATGAAACATATCCACGCCGCCATACAAAACTGGCGGATGACATTATAGCCAGTGGCGGAACTGTCATCACTGAGTTTGCCCCGCAATCCCCGCCAGCCGCACAAAATTTCCCGCGCCGTAATCGTATTATTAGCGGGCTCAGTCTGGGGACGCTGGTAATTGAAGCCGGCTTGCAAAGCGGTTCATTAATTACTGCCCGGTATGCCAATGAGCAGGGGCGTGAAGTGTTTGCACTTCCAGGCTCTGTGCGCTCTGTTTTTCACCGAGGCTGCCATGCATTGATCCGGCAAGGCGCAAAACTGGTGGAAACCACACAGGATATTGTCGATGAACTCGCTGGCTTGCTGGCATTCAAACAGCGCGAATGTGAAGTGATCAATACGCTGGGCAACAAGACGGCATCATTGTCGGAGGAGGCTGTGCGCTTGTTCCGGTTGATAGATCATGCGCCGGTAACACTGGATGCATTGATAAATCGTTGTCAGCTGCCAGTGGATGTTATTGCGGCAGCATTGATGGATCTGGAAATGGAAGGCGTGGTGGTGCAACAGCATGGATTCTACACGCGATTATAATCGCGACGGGCTATTCTGCCTCGTCAAAGCGGTTGGCAAATAACTCGCTGATAGCCGCGAGGGCTTCATCTTCATCAGTGCCTTCACAGCTGACATGAAGTTGCGAGCCTTTGCCTGCAGCCAGTAGCATCAGCGCCATAATGCTCTTGCCGTCTGCAGGTTGTTTTTTTTCATTGTTGATCAGTTTGCAAAAAACGATCTTGCTTTTGTATCGCGCACATAACGTGGTCAGTTTTGATGCGGCTCTCGCATGCAGCCCCAGTTTGTTGATGATATCCAGCGTGTTTTCTTTCATCTTGTAGCCGCCAGTTCACGATGGCGAACCTGTGTGTATTCATACTGTTGCAAGAATTGTTGCTGCAGCTTTTCGCACAGGTATACGGAGCGATGTTGCCCGCCGGTGCAGCCGATAGCAACTGTCAAGTAGCGCCGGTTTTGCTTGAATGAAGGCAGCCACTTTTGCAGGAAATTCCGGATATCTTCCAGCATGGCCTGTACTTCAGGTTCTGCATCGAGAAACTCGATCACGGGTTGGTCTCTCCCCGTCCATGCCCGCAACTCCTGCTTCCAGTACGGGTTTGGCAGGCAGCGCACGTCAAAGACGAGATCGGCATCCACAGGAATGCCGTGCTTGTAGCCAAAAGACAGGAACAGCAGAGACACTTCTGCATTGGCTTGCCGTGCCACACGCCCGAGTACCAGGTCGCGCAGCTGGTAGAGATTCAGGTTGCTGGTATCAATGGTGAGGGAGGCGAGGTCAGCGATCGGGGCCAGTAAATCTTTCTCGGCATCAATCGCTTGCGTCAGGTCGGTGTCATTGTTCGACAGTGGATGCTTGCGCCGGGTTTCGCTGAACCGCTTGATCAGGGTGGAGCGGCGGGCATCCAGATAGATGATCTCGCAGTCCATCAGCTCACGGGCTTTCGCCAGCATGGCTGGGAATAGCGCAAGGTCACGACCGGTATTGCGCGCATCAATACTGACGGCGATTCCTTTCAGGGTCGGGTATCCCTCCTGCTGCATCTGTTCGACCAGCGGCCCCAGTAGTCCGGCCGGCAGGTTGTCGATGCAGTAAAAGCCCTCGTCTTCCAATACGTGCAAGGCCGTGCTTTTACCGGAGCCAGACCTGCCGCTGATCACTACCAGACGCATGTGTTCATCTCGCTATGCAATGCTGCCCAGTTTAACGATAAAAACCTGCCTGGGTGCAGTCGGGAACATGGATTGACTTGCTATGCCTCTCGCAGTAGCGTGGGGATCATATGCCCGGATAATAACTAACAGAAGATCAAGAACAGCCATGACTGAACCGTCTGCCAATGATGTGCCGCCAAAATTGTCTGAAGAGGACATGGCGCGGGTTGCTGAATACCTGAACTCGCCATCCCACCGCCGTGAACGCGCCCCTTTCAGGCCCTGGACGCTGCTGCTGGTACTGACAGTGGTAGTGAGTGTGATATCGGCAGTCAGCATGTTCTACGCGTGGCAACAAGGGATAAGAATCCTGTGAAGCTGTACCGGCAAGGTCAACGTTTTGCATTTGCGTTGGCCGCGCTGGACTGGTTTGTTCCCCTGTCTGTTCGCACGGATAAAGCCCAGCGTACCCGAGCCTATATTGTGATCGGGATTATCCTGATCAACCTCGCCATCTGTGCGTTGAGTGGAATGGCACTGTGGGCCACCAATCTTTCACCGCAAGCCATGGTGGCCGGCACAGCGATCACAGTTATCTCTGCTGTTTTTTATGTGACGGCGTTGGCGATTTTTCGCTGGCGACATTCTTATTTGCTGGCGGGTAACATTGCTGTGGCTGCCGTTTACTGTGCTGTACTGGCGGGTGTGTTGTTAACCGGCGGCTATAACGTGTCGCCGATTATGCCGCTGTGGATTGTAGTGCCTGTGTTTGTCTTTCCGTTAGCCGGTCCGCGTTCTGGCATGGTGTGGGCGATTGCTATTTTCCTGACAATGATTGCCTTGTTGGTTTCTCATCTGGCCGGTTTCAATGCCTGGCAGTTGTCTGATCAGGAAACGCTGGATGTCATAGAGCGGGTGTTGCCGGTTGTCCTGTGTTTTATGGTGGTAACGGCACTGATCATTTATGAGCGCGTCAATGAAAAGTTGAACCAGTGGCTACAGGAAGAACGCCAGCGTTTTGCTTTCAAGGCCAGTCATGATTCCTTGACAGACTTGCCCAATCGTGAAGAGTTTTATGCGCGGCTTGATACCGCTGTGCGTGAATCGTCACAGAAGCGGTTGCAAATGGCGCTGGTGTATATCGATCTCGATGGTTTCAAGCCTATCAACGATACACATGGCCATTATGCAGGTGACAAGGTATTAAAAATTACCGGGCAGCGGTTGCGTGAAGTGTTGAGGCATACCGATGTGGCGGCAAGGATCGGCGGAGACGAATTTGCGCTCATCCTGCATGGCGTGCAGAAACGGAGTGATATTGATCTTGCGCTGAATAAATTGCTGTATACGTTATCGATTCCTATCGACATCGAAGGCAGGGAAGTCAAGGTACATGCCAGTGCAGGGGTTGCTATTTTCCCGCAAGACAGCCGCGACATGCTGGTGCTGTGTCGTCTGGCAGATGACGCAATGTATAAAGCAAAAGTTGAAAAGAATACATTCCGTTACCATTCAGTATTTCGCGTAGCTGAGCCGGTTTGATTTTCAGCGATTTTTTCTTTCTTCGATCAGGTTTTTTACTACAGATGGATCTGCGAGTGTTGACGTGTCGCCAAGGTTTGACAATTCATTTTCAGCAATTTTACGCAAAATGCGCCGCATGATTTTTCCGGAACGGGTTTTGGGTAACCCCGGTGCCCACTGGATCATATCCGGTTTGGCAATCGGGCCGATTTCCTGGATGCAAAAGTTCACCAGTTCTTTTTCCAGCGTGACACTGCCGGTTTCGCCGTTCATCAACGTCACAAAGCAATAAATCCCCTGGCCTTTGATGTCGTGTGGATAACCCACGACAGCGGCCTCTGCAACTTTCGGGTGTAACACCAGTGCGGATTCTATTTCTGCGGTGCCGAGACGGTGTCCGGAAACATTCAGTACGTCATCAACGCGCCCTGTGATCCAGTAATAGCCGTCTTCGTCACGCCGCGCGCCATCGCCAGTAAAATAGTAACCGGGGTATTGGGAAAAGTAGGTGGAAACCAGGCGGGCATGATCGCCGTATACGGTGCGAATCTGGCTTGGCCATGAAGCTTTTATCACCAGCATGCCTTCACCGGCACCGATGATCTCGCTGCCACTCTGGTCGAGCAAAGCAGGCTGTACGCCAAAAAAAGGCAAGCTGGCGGAGCCGGGTTTTAATGCCGTTGCGCCGGGCAGTGGCGTGATCATGTGTGCGCCGGTTTCAGTTTGCCACCATGTGTCGACAATCGGGCAGCGACCTTCACCCACTACACGGTGATACCACTCCCACGCTTCCGGGTTGATGGGTTCGCCAACGGTGCCCAGCAAACGAATGCTCGCACGTGACGTGCATGAGATAAATTCATTACCTTGTGCCATTAATGCGCGCAGCGCAGTGGGCGCAGTGTAGAAAATATTGACTTGATGTTTGTCGCATACTTGCCAGCATCGTGACGCATCCGGATACGTTGGTACACCTTCAAACATCAGCGTGGTGGCGCCGTTGGCTAAAGGACCATAGACAGTGTATGAATGACCGGTTACCCAGCCGACATCGGCTGTACACCAGAAAATATCGCCGTCGTGATAGTCAAATGTATATTTGTGCGTCATTGCCGCCATCAATAAATAACCGGCAGTCGTGTGCAAAACACCTTTTGGCTTTCCTGTAGAGCCTGATGTGTACAAAATAAACAGCGGATCTTCAGCGCCCATCCATTCCGGGTCGCATTGTTCATCCTGGTCGTCGACAAATTCGTGATACCAGACATCGCGCGATGCTTGCCATGCAATATTGCCGCCAGTGCGTTTCACCGTAAAAACCGTGTGAACATTTACACAGTGCTGTAGTGCTGTATCCACATTGGCTTTCAGGGGAACAGACTTGCCGCCGCGCATGCCTTCATCCGCAGTAATGACGACGCGACAATCGGAATCGAGAATACGGTCTTTCAGTGCTTCGGGTGAGAAACCGCCAAACACAATCGAATGCACAGCGCCAATGCGTGTACAAGCCAACATGGCATAGGCTGCTTCCGGAATCATCGGCATATAGATGCATACACGGTCGCCGCGTTTCACGCCGCGCACTTTCAATGCGTTGGCCAGCTGGCAAACATGTTTGTGTAGTTCACGATAGGTAATACGCTTGTCTTGCGACGGATCGTCGCCTTCCCAGATAATGGCAGTCTGTTCGCCGCGCGTGGCAAGATGGCGATCAATGCAATTGACGCTGACGTTCAGCAGGCTGCCTGCAAACCATTGGGCATGACCTCTTTTCATGTCGTAGTCGACAACGGTGTCCCACAAGCGTTCGAATGTCAGGAACTGGCTGGCTTGTGCCGCCCAGAATGCATCCGGTTGCTCGACAGACTGGCGATACAGGGTTTCATAACGTTCGCGGTTGATGTGCGCGCTGGTAGCTAGGGATGCCGGTACAGGGTACAGGTGGTGATCCGAGGTGTTTATCGACATGACGGACTCCGCTGGATATTGTTTTGGCTATCCTAACCATCATTCCGGTTTGAATACACTGGGTAGCGCTGCCCGCGACAACGAATATGGTGCTAATCCCGGGCAGGCGTAAGGTTTATAGCGCGCAAATATTCAGACGTTAAAACGGAAGTGCATGACATCGCCGTCCTTGACGACATAATCTTTTCCTTCCAGCCGCCATTTCCCCGCGTCTTTTGCACCTTGCTCGCCTTTGTACTGCACGAAATCATCGTATGACATAACTTCTGCGCGGATAAAACCTTTTTCAAAATCGGTATGGATAACTGCAGCGGCTTTAGGGCCAGTCGCTCCGACGGGAATTGTCCATGCACGCACTTCTTTTACGCCGGCAGTAAAATAAGTGTGCAGGTTCAGTAATTGATAGCCGGCACGGATTACACGATTGAGCCCCGGTTCTTCCATGCCAAGCGCAGAGAGGAACTCTTCTTTCTCATCTTCTTCCAGTTCGGCAATTTCAGATTCAATCTTGTTGCAGATAGGTACTACGATGGCATTTTCTTCTGCTGCCAGTGTATTTACGGCATCCAGATACGGGTTGTTCTCAAAACCGTCTTCGGCCACATTGGCAATATACATTGTAGGTTTCACTGTAATAAGACACAGCGGTTTCAGTAATGCGAGTTCATCAGCATCCAGTTTGACAGTGCTGGCGCGTTTTCCTTCAGATAAAACCGGTTGTACCTTTTCCAGAACTGCTTTCAGTGTTTGCGCATCCTTGTCGCCGCTCTTGGCTTGTTTCTGTGATCGCAGCAGCACTTTTTCCACGGTATCCAGATCGGCCAGCGCCAGTTCCATGTTGATGATTTCGATGTCATCAATCGGGTTTATGCGGTTGTGGACGTGAATGACGTTGTCGTCTGCAAAGCAACGTACCACGTGGGCAATCGCGTCGGTTTCACGGATATTGGCAAGAAATTTGTTGCCGAGGCCTTCCCCTTTTGAAGCGCCGGCTACAAGGCCAGCGATGTCGACAAATTCCATGGTGGTAGGCAGCACGCGTTCCGGCTTCACAATCTCAGCCAGTGCATCAAGGCGAGGATCAGGCACCGCTACAACCCCAGTGTTAGGTTCAATAGTGCAGAAGGGAAAATTCTGTGCATCGATTCCCGCTTTTGTTAATGCGTTGAACAATGTTGATTTACCGACATTGGGCAGGCCGACGATACCGCAATTGAAACCCATGGTGTTGTGCCTCGGTGGTGTTTATCTATTAATGGTGTTCTGGATCAGTTTTTATCTGAATGCAGGGAGAGCATGGCTTTGTCCAGCTGGCCGGCTACAACATCGGGCATTATGTGCAATGCGCGTGTGATGCTGTCTTCCATCAAACTGTATTCAGCAGTGGGTGCCTTTTTCAGTACGTAGTCGGCGACCATTTTGGCATTGCCAGGATGACCTATGCCGATCCGTAAACGCGTAAAGGTATTCTGGTTGCCAAGCGCGCTGATGATATCGCGCAGACCGTTATGGCCACCGTGACCGCCACCTAGCTTCAGGCGGGCAGTGCCAGGTGCAAGATCCAGTTCATCGTGAACAACCAAGATACTTTCTGGTGCAATTTTGTAGAAGTTGGCGATCGCGCCAACGGACTGTCCACTGCGGTTCATATAGGTTAATGGAAGCAATAACCGGACTGGCTGGTTATTGAGGTTAACCTGTGTGGTGAGTCCGGAAAACTTTTTTTCTTCTTGCCAGCTGGCGCGACAGGTATTGGCCAGTAGTGCAATAAAAATAGCACCGGCATTGTGCCGGGTATTTTCGTATTCGCGGCCGGGATTTCCCAAGCCAACAATTAACTGGATTTTCTCGCTCATGTGCATCAACCGCCAGCTAAAAAAAAGGCCAGCAGCGCTGGCCTTTTTTACAGCAAACGCTTAGTCGCCTTTGACTGCGTGGACAGCCACAACGGGAAGGTCGTGGTCTGCGCCGTGCAACAATGCAACCGACTCAACACCTTTTGGCAGTTTGAGATCGGAGATGTGCACGATCTGGCCTACTTCTACCGCAGCCAGATCGACTTCGATAAATTCAGGCAGGTCAGCAGCCAGGCAGCTGACTTCCAGTTCGTTCATGCTGTGGTTAATGGCGCCGCCTTGTTGCTTCACGCCTGCGCAGTTGTCTTCATTGATAAAGTGCAGTGGAACGCGCATGTGGATTTTCTTGGTGCCGGATACGCGCTGGAAGTCAGCGTGCAGGATGCGTGGCGCAGCAGGATGGCGCTGCAAATCGCGCAACAACACTTTGTGTGGTTGGCCGTCTACATCCAGCGTAATAACACTGCTGTAGAACGCCTCGGCATCCAGACACTTCATCAGGTCCTTGTGCGGGACGCTCAGCATCACGGGTTCTTTTTCATCGCCATACAGGATAGCGGGCACTTGGTCATTCAGGCGACGCAGGCGGCGGCTCGCACCCTTCCCCTTGTCGGCCCGAGCATGGGCTTGTAGTGTAAAGCTGGACATGGTTATTACCTCATTTTGCAAAAAACGGTGTTAAGCCAGTATTTTTGCGTTCTAGTGATGCGCTGCACTTGCGACCAGTGCGGCGCGCTTTACCCCAGTACTATGTTCTATTACGAAAACATGGCGCTGATGGATTCTTCGTTGCTGACGCGACGCATCGCCTCGGCGAGTAAATTTGCCATGGATAACTGGCGAATCTTCGTGCAATTTTTCATTTCAGCACTGAGTGGAATGGTGTCGGTGACGACCAGTTCATCCAGTGTCGAGCTGTTCAGGTTTTCCAGTGCGCGACCAGACAGGACAGGGTGCGTACAGTAGGCGACAACCTTGCCAGCGCCATGTGCTTTCAGGGCATCGGCTGCCTTGCACAATGTGCCGGCAGTGTCCACGATGTCATCAACCAGTACGCAGGTGCGGCCTTCTACTTCGCCGATGATGTTCATAACTTCGCTGACATTCGCCTGTGGGCGGCGTTTGTCGATGATGGCTAGATCGGTCTGCAATTCTTTCGCCACTGCGCGCGCCCGGACTACACCGCCGATATCGGGCGATACTACCAGCAGGTTTTCGTATTTTTGTGCGCGGATGTCATCCAGCAACACGGGGGAGCCATAGACATTGTCTACGGGCACGTCAAAGAATCCCTGAATTTGTTCTGCGTGCAAGTCAACTGTCAGTACACGATCCACGCCAGCACCTGTCAGCATGTCAGCGCAGACTTTTGCGCTGATCGGCACACGGGCGGATCGCACGCGGCGATCCTGGCGTGCATAGCCGAAATAAGGCACCACAGCGGTGATGCGTGCGGCAGACGCACGGCGCAGCGCATCTGCCATGAAGAGCAATTCCATCAAGTTGCGGTTGGGCGGCGCACAAGTCGGTTGAACAATAAACACATCACCACCGCGCACATTTTCATTCAGCTCAACCGATATCTCACCATCAGAAAAAGTCCTGACCTCTGCGTCGCCAAGGCGCATTCCGAGACGCTGTGCAATGCGCTGTGCCAGTTCTGGGTTGGCGTTGCCGGAAAAAACCATGAAGTTGGACATAGAAGACGCTCTGGTTTTTAAGGTCGTGGTTTTGTAAGCGGTGCAAATGAAAAGTGGCAGGGGTAGATGGATTCGAACCACCGCATGGCAGGATCAAAACCTGCTGCCTTACCGCTTGGCGATACCCCTGTAATCTGTTTCCGGTTGCAGTTGGCATAGCGTGGGTGAAATGTTGACCCCTTTCGCTACAAAACCCGATACACCGATGGGTTTTTGTGCCAACACTGCTTCAGCCTGTTCGCGTGTCGGTAGCCCCGCAAACACACTGGAACCTGTGCCGGTCATCCTGCAGGCGGTGTGGCTGGAGAGCCATTTCAGGACATTTCTGACCGCTGGATAGGCTTGTTCCACCACGGGTTGGCAGTCATTGCGTGTAGCAATCTGATTACCCCCCTGCGAGAAGGCGGCTATTGTGATGGCGGCTGTGTTGCGTGTCAATTGTTCAGCACTGAAGATATCTGCGGTATTTATGCTGCAATCCGGCGTCAGGACTACAAACCATTGTTCCGGTAATTCTATCGGAGTCAGTATCTCGCCGATGCCTTCTGCCCAGCTGCTGTGCCCCCGGACAAATACAGGCACATCCGCTCCCAGTTGCAGACCCAATCGGGCCAGGGTGTCGATGTCCAGTTGCAGGTCCCAGAGCTTGTTCAGGCCGAGCAGGGTAGTCGCGGCATCGGAGCTGCCACCGCCCAGTCCTCCTCCCATGGGTAAGCGTTTGGTCAAGGTGATGTCAGCACCCAGTGCGCAGTGGCTGTGTGCCTGTAACAAGTGTGCGGCGCGCATCACCAGATTCTGTGTTGTGGGTACATCGGCAAGATTGCTGCGCAAGTTGATACGGTTGTCGTCGTTCAGCGAGAACGTCAATTCATCGCCGAAATCCAGTATCTGGAACACGGTCTGTAACAGGTGATAACCGTCAGGACGCCGCCCTGTTATATGCAGGAAGAGATTCAACTTGGCAGGAGCGGGCAGGGTGATTGCAGCTGGCATCAGCGAACCTGCCATTCCTTGATCACCAGAATGATTTTTATGTCGCCGCGCACAGCCTCAATCCGGCCTGGCATAACAAGGCCGCTGATGTGTTGGTGATCCCCGAGCTGGATGGTCCAGCCATCCTGTACCAGATAGGCCATCCATCCCTCCGGGGTGTACCCCACCGATTGCACTGGTTGGCTGCTGGCTGGCATACCGCGTAACCACCAGGTCAGTTCATCCGCAGGCAGTGGCCAACCCACCAACTGTTCCGACAGGGCTTCCACAGACTCGGCACTGGCGTGACGATCGCCTTGCTCGACGTTGGCATCGCCCGGCATGCCATAGATGTGGGTAGCCTTGAGTCCTGCCGGGCCAGAGAGACGAATATCGAAACCTTTACCATCCTGTTGCCAGATGATGTGTGCGGATTCTGATTGCCCGGTTGTGCGCACAGCGAGCTTGCCAGCGAACTGCCAGCGATCCACTGCTGCCAGTCGTTTTTGCAAAGCCAGGTCAGGTGTCCCGCTGATATCAACGGGTTGTCGGGTGGCACAACCCGCCAGCCAGACTATGGTGACTAGTACGCAAAAGCAGCGCGACAATGATGGCATGTTCCTGGACATCGAAGGTTTACTATTCCGGCTGACAATAAGGCGCTTACCATACCCTACAATGCCGGATCGGGTGAAACTGTGGCGCAACAAAGCAGAGGGTGGCATGGGCAACGAGACGGAAATACTGGATGGCGGCCAACCGATGATTGTCGATTGCGCTGGCTATGAGAATGGCCGCCGGATCAGCACCCTGGCGATATCGGATGTTCAGG
>ERZ724520.620-NODE-620-length-18743-cov-4.623127_pt1 | contig 18743 bp, 19 predicted proteins | sample MGYA00376053_ERZ724520 | MGnify/ENA primary metagenome ERZ724520 (study PRJEB28724, sample SAMN07190886) | activated sludge metagenome | isolation source: activated sludge of sewage treatment plant in Hong Hong | place: USA: Christiansburg, Virginia | collected...
AAGAAGTTCCTTTGGAAATTGTTCGTTTAATGCTATTATTAAAAATTCAATCTCTTTCTTACGGAAAAAGTGCTGTGCAATTACAAACCGTTGAAAGACTGGTCGATTTTTATAACCATAATATTTATCCAATAGTTTATACACAAGGTTCACTAGGTGCTTCAGGCGATTTATCGCCCTTAGCGCATTTATCTTTGCCACTATTAGGCATGGGCGAAGTAAATTACCAAGGTAATAAGTGCAATGCCCTAGATGTTTTAAATCAATTAGGTCTTAAACCAATTACATTAAAATCTAAAGAAGGTTTAGCTTTATTAAATGGGACACAGTTTATGGCAGCTTATGGAGTATGGTGTTTATTAAAATCAAATAAGCTAAATACATTGGCTGATGTTATTGCTTCTATTTCTTTAGATGCTTTTGATGGCAGACACGAACCTTTTAAAGATAACATTCATATCATTCGTCCGCATAAAGGGCAATTGCAAACAGCAAGGGCTATTTTAAAAAATTTAGAAGGCAGTGAAATTTTATCTCAAACAAAAGTTCAAGTTCAAGATCCCTACTCTTTTAGATGCATTCCACAAGTACATGGTGCAACAAAAGATGCTACAGCTTATGTGAATTCGGTTTTTGAAACAGAAATTAATTCTGTTACAGATAATCCAACTGTTTTCCCAGAGGATGATGAAATTATAAGCGGTGGGAATTTTCATGGTCAGCCATTGGCTATTTCACTTGATTTTTTATCTATTGCAATTGCTGAGTTAGGTAGCATTTCCGAAAGACGTGTGTACCAGTTAATTTCAGGAATTAGAAATTTACCAGCATTTTTAGTTGCTAAACCAGGTTTAAATTCTGGTTTTATGATTCCACAATATACCGCTGCAAGTATTGTAAGTCAAAACAAACAATTATGCACACCAGCAAGTATTGATAGTATTGTATCTAGCAACGGGCAAGAAGATCATGTAAGTATGGGTGCAAATGCAGCTACAAAATGTTTTAAAGTTATTGAAAATGTAGAAAAACTTTTGGCAATTGAATTATTAAATGCCTCACAAGCAATTGAATTCAGAAGACCTTTAAAAACCTCAGCTTTTATTGAATCAATTTTAAAGAAATTTAGAGTATTAATTCCATTTATTAAAGAAGATAAAATTATGTATCAAGAAATGGAAGCAACACTTCAATTTATTAAAACTTTAAAAGTATAATTCTATGAAAAATTTTCTTTTACTAATATCGTTATCACTCATTTTTAAAATTGGTTTTGCTTGTCAATGTCCTTTAACAGCTTTAAATACAACAGAAACCAATAAGTATGACATTATTTTTAAAGGGAAAATAAATAAGGTAAAAATTGATGGTGTTAAAAGTATAGCCATTTTTACAATTGAAGAATTATATAAAGGCGTTATTTCTCAAAACTTTGAAGTCTATTTTAATAACGAAGATGTTTGCAAATTTGATATGCGAATGGGTGATGAATGGATTATTTACACAAATTACTATCAAATAAATAATTCAAAACTTGATTTTTGTAGTAGGAGTCGCTATTTCATAAAAAACAGTAAAGAAGATTTTTTTACTGAAACTACAGGTACTAGTTATGAAGAAGAATTACGATATTTACAAACAAAATTGGGATTACACAAAATAGCAACCAACAATTCAAATAAAGTAGAAAATAGAAACATCATACCAAATACCAGTCAATTTATTATAACCTTGTTGTTTTCACTAGCAGGCATGGTATTTTTTATTTGGTTAGTAGGTAAATTTCTAAAAAAATAATATAAGTTAATATGAAAAAAGTACAATTATATAAAGCTCATCCTTGGCATGGTATTTCTTACGGAGAAAAAGCACCTGAGCTTATTACATCCTTTATTGAAATGGTTCCTGCCGATTTAGTAAAATATGAAATTGATAAAACTACTGGGTACCGCAAAGTAGATAGACCTCAAAAGTTTTCTAATATTATTCCAGCTTTATATGGTTTTGTTCCACAAACTTTTTGTGGTGAAGAAGTTGCTAAATTAGCTAATCAAGTTACTAATCGTAAGGATATTGTTGGTGATGGCGACCCATTAGATATTTGTGTGCTTACCGAAAGAAACATTACAAGTGGTGATATTATATTAGAAGCAATTCCTATTGGTGGCTTTAGAATGATTGATAAAAATGAAGCTGATGATAAGATAATTGCTGTAATGGCAAAAGACGAAATGTATAATAAATGGAAAGATATTTCTGATGTGCCTGAATCACTTATAAACAGATTACGTCATTATTTTTTAACCTATAAAAATATTCCTGGTGAAAGTGTTGCTATTGTTGAAATTGCAGAAACATACGGTAGAGAAAAAGCACACGAGGTTATTTTAAAAAGTATAGAAGATTATAATAAAAGTTACAAATCACACATGGAACTTGGTATGTAATTAAATAGTCGACTATCAAATAATTTAAAAGTATAGATATAAAAGGAATGTTTATGAAGCTATATTGATAAAATCTACCAGAAAAATAATCTATAGGTTAAAAAAATGGTAATTTAATTTTAGTGAGGCGCGGCAGGTTTTGGCAAAACGGTGCGAAATCCTAGTTTTTCAGGAGGAGCTGAAGCGGAGGAAGTGCGATGAAAAACGGATTTGGTGTTTTGCCTAGATTTTTTTGTTTCTTTTTTCATCATGGAAAAAAGAAAAATAAAACTTAATGACTTTTTTAGGGATGATTAAATATTAAAAACAAACTATGTTAGGCTTAAAATTAGAAACTGACCCAAGATGGGTAAATATTGTTGAAAAGAACATTGAAGAAATACTAACAGATCATGCATACTGCGAGCAAAAAGCAGCTACTAATGCAATTACGATATTAATAGGTTTTCCTTATCATACAGATTTAGTAGATGAAATGCTAAAACTTTCAAAAGAGGAATTAACCCATTTTGAAATGGTTCATCAAAAAATAAAAGATAGAGGCTTAAAGCTAGGTTTTGAAAGAAAAGATGAATATGTGGGTGAACTTTATAAATTTATGCGAAAAGGACACAAACAAGAAATTGTTTTAATTGACAGGCTTTTATTTGCGGCCATGATTGAAGCAAGAAGCTGCGAAAGATTTAAATTGCTAAGTGAACAAATAAATGATGCTGATTTAAAGGAATTTTATAGAGAACTAATGATAAGTGAGGCGGGGCATTACACAACATTTATTGGTTTTGCCCGAAAATATGGTTCACATGTAGAAGATGTGGATGCAAGATGGCAACAATGGTTGGATTTTGAAGCCAACTTAATTAAAAATTATGGTAAAAAAGAAACAGTTCATGGATAAATTCTTTATCTTTGGGTAAAAAAATGAAAACTACTTTTTTAATAGCATCAACAATACTTTTATTAGCATCTTGTAAAAAAGACAGAACATGTTCATGCACATATGCTGATGGAACATTGTATTCTGAAGGAACAATACTTAATTCAACTAAAAAAGATGCAAAAAATCTTTGTACTACAACTGTACAAAATGTGACGTGTATCGTCAAGTAATTGATTTAACCCGATTAATTACCAAAATTTTACGATAACTTACTTAGAATCAGTCTAAATTACAAATAAATACAATTATTTGTAGGGTTATATACAAACAATGTATTAAATTTGCACAAAATTTTATTTAAATAATAATCCTAAAAACTAAAAAAATGAAAAAAATTACATTATTAGCAGTTGCTTTTGTAGCAGTATCATTTGCATCTTGCAAAAAAGACAGAGTTTGTTCTTGTAAATCTGATGTTGCTGGTGCAACTGAAAACAAAGTTACTTATACAAAAGCTAAAAAAGGTGATGCTCGTGCAGCTTGTTTAAGCAATACACAAGATTGGACAGTAGGTACAACTACTACTAAAGTTACTACAACATGTACTTTAAACTAATTATATTCTAAAAATAAAAAAAACTCTCATCTAAAAATGAGAGTTTTTTTTTTACTTAAAATTAACAAAAAATGAAAAATATAATTTTATTAGCAATTGCATTTACAGCTATTAGCTTTGCATCTTGCAAAAAGGACAGAACATGTGAATGTACATATTCATATACAAACTCAGCTGGAGTAACAGTTACAGATCCTGCAGAAACTACAACTATCAAAAAGATTAAAAAATCTGAGGCTAAATCCCTATGCCAAAACACTAAATATAAAGGAAATTCTACTACAACTAGTACTAGTGGTGGTAGCGGAAGTTCAAGTTATAATTCAACTTCTAATTGTAAATTAAAATAATTATGAAAAAACCGATATTATTAGCTGTTGCAATTATAGCAATTTCAACAGTGTCTTGTAAAAAAGAACGTACTTGCAGTTGTACATATTCTAAAACTACTGTTACAAGTTACACTGGTGGTGGATCTGATACCGATGTAACTAATGGTTCTACAGAAAGTACAACAGAAAAATCAACAAAAAAGAATTTCAGAAAAAATAATGGTTGTTATAGCACAACTACAAAAAGTACAGACTCTGGCACAGGTTGGACAAGCGCAACGACAAGAGAAGAAACGTGTACAGTAAAATAATTCAATTTTTTATTTTAAAAGCTCCCGCCAAAACGGGAGCTTTTTTAGTTATATTAATTATCTTTACGAATTAAAATAAATTTTCAAAATACCAAACGCCATTGCGACGAAGGAAACAATCTTTCTAATTATTAAAAAATTGTTTTACTTAAAAAGTTTCGCAATTTTATTTAAAATGATAAAACATTAAAATGAATAAAAAACAACTACTCCTATCAATATTTTTTTTTCTATTAAGCTCTGCAATGGGCTTACTGTTTATTTATAGTGGTTGGGCTAAACTAGAACCCATAGAGCCATTTGAATTTACTTTTGTTGATTTAGGAATTGGTGGTTGGCGTATGGCTCCTTTTATTGCTCGCTTTATGATTGGCTTAGAATTTTTTATAGGATTCCTTCTCATTTTTGGACTTTTCATGAAACGCTTTACAATTAAATTAACTGTAATTTCACTCATAGTATTTTGCATTTATTTAATCTTTATTATTATAAACACTGGTAATAATGGTAATTGTGGCTGTTTTGGAGTAAGAATTACCATGACACCTTTAGAAGCTCTTATAAAAAATGTAATTACGTTGGTAGCTTGTTGGTTTATTTATAAATATTATAATGGTTTTAATTTTGGAAAAGTTGGGAAATGGTTATTTGGAGCTTTATTCATTACAGGTTTTGCTTTACCCCATATTTTAAATTATGTTGATTTAGATTATTCATCGGCCTACCTTACAAAAAAGGAAGACCATTTTAAATTAGAATTAGATAGTTTATATAAAGACGCTAAAAAGAATATTCCACCAACTACCTTAAGTAAAGGAAAACACATCATTGCATTTATGAGTATGAGCTGTCCGCATTGCCGCATTGCCGCTAAAAAACTTAGAATAATGAAGGAGAAAAACCCTACTCTTCCAATTTATTTGGTATTAAATGGAGATGATATAAAAATTCAACCATTTTTTGACGACACCAAAGTTAGCAATATTAACTGGTGTATTTTAAATGGTAAAAACTTTGTGTACCTAGCTGGATTAGATATGCCAGCCATATTTATGGTAAACAATTCTGTTGTAGAAAACTGGGTAAATTATATGCAACTCGACCAAACCGAAATTGAAAAATGGTTAGCAAATTAATTTTAACCATATGTTTGTTTTTAGTTGTATTTAAAGGAAATGCACAACATAACCTTAAAATAAAAAAAGAGGATAATCGCTTTTTATGCTACCAAATTGGCTCTAAAAATGATACCATTTTAAAAAACAAAAGCGATTTATTTTATATTAAACTACCTGATAGTTTAAAACAAGTACTAAGAGTTTATATAGAAAATGGGAAACTAGCAAAGACTCAAAAAAACAACGTGTATCAATTAAGTTATATTAATGGGATGAAATATTCACATTCTATAAAAGATACAATTTTTGAAACCTTATTAGAAGGTGCAACTTTAAGTTCCAAAATAATTGAGTTATCAATAATTAATACTGCAAATTCTAAAGTTAGTATTAACAATAAATTTATTGCTAAGTAATTAGTAAAATAATATCTTTAACCAAAACATTTTTATATGGCATCAACTTCAAAACACCCTAAAGGATTACTATTTTTAGCATTTACCGAATTTTGGGAGCGCTTTGGATATTATTTAATGATTGGTATCTTCTTTCTTTACATGACTACCGATTACGAAAAAGGTGGATTTGGTTGGGAAAACGCAAAAGCTTCAGATGTATTTGGAACATTTATAGCATGTGCCTATTTAACTCCATTTGTTGGTGGCCTTTTAGCGGATATGAAATTTGGGTATCGTTTTTCTATCACTTTAGGTGGCATTTTAATGGGAATTGGGTATTGCATGTTATCAATAAGAGAAGAATGGGCATTTTATACATCATTAGCTATTATGATAATTGGAAATGGTTTTTTTAAACCAAACATCTCAACCTTATTAGGTAATTTATATAACGATCCACAATACAAAGCAAATAAAGATACTGGTTATAACCTATTTTACATGAGTATAAACATAGGAGCTTTTTTATGCAATTTTATAGCTGCATTTATGCGCATTAAATACGGTTGGAATTGGGCATTCATAGCTGCAGGTATGGGAATGTTTTTAGGTGTTATTACATTTTGGATTGGTATGAAGCATTATAAACATGTTGATGTAAGAAAAGAACCTACACCTGAAGACAAACCTATTATTATGCGTTTTTTAAAAGTATTAGGTGTGGCGGTAGGATTTGGAGTTCTAGGTTGGTTTATACCTGATACTATTTTTGGAAGTGACAGTACTGATGCTTTTTTATGTGCATGTATACCTGTTATTTATTTTTATTATACTACATACAAAAGCTGCACCATTGAAGAGCGTAAACCAATGGGAACCATGTTTACCATTTTTGGTATTGTAATTATTTTTTGGGCAATTTTTAAATTAAATGGAACTGCTCTTACAACTTATGCAAACTCTTATACAGACAGAGAAATGCCAACTGCATTAATTAAACCAGCTAAATTCTTAAATCAAATAGATAATTCTGTTGCTGCTAAAAACGATTCGGTTTACCAAGTTGATGAGCATTTTAGAAAAATTAAAGATGCAAATGGAAAACCTATAAAATGCGTTGATTATCCAACCTATTTTAAAAATTTAGCTCCAGAAAAATATCCTGAACCTGGTAAAGAATTGAATTTAATTCCAACAGAATTATTTCAATCCATAAATCCATTTTTTGTAGTGGCCTTAACCCCTTTAGTAGTTATGTTTTTTGGATTCTTACGTCGCAGAAAAAAGGAGCCTACTACAGCAACAAAAATTGCATGGGGTCTATTTATTAGCGCCTTATCTACTTTAGTTATGGTAATGGCTGTTCATTACACAGATAATGGAATACATAAAGCAAGTGCCATGTGGTTAGTAAGTTGCTATGGAGTAATAACGGTTGGAGAATTATTTTTAAGTCCAATGGGATTATCAATGGTTTCAAAACTATCTCCTGCTCGCTTAACAGCTTTAATGATGGGTGGTTGGAGTTTAGCTACAGCAATTGGAAATAAATTAAGTGGTGTATTGGCTAAAAACTGGGATAAGTTTGATGATAAAGCCAATTTCTTTTTAGTGAATTTTGTTTTATTATTAATAGCTACGGGTATTATGTTCTTGTTATTAAAACGTTTGAATAAAGTTTTTAAAGAATCTTAAAAAAGATTAATATGCTAAAAAAAGCATTGATATTATTTACAATAAGTGTTTTTTGTGGAAACCTAAATAGTCAAACGAATACACTAATTAAAAAACTATTTTTTGAATTACCTTTAGATTCATCGAGAGAATGTATTTACAAAACATTAAAGACAGATAAACGCTTTATTTCTAAAAATAAAAATGATAATATAATAAATTTACATAAACCTTCATTTATTGGCAATTGTATAGACAATGGTTTAGCGTTAAGTAACTCAGACTCTATAGAAGTAGAATTAACATATGCATTTACTTATAAAATAAATGAAGAATTTAAAAAATTAAAATCCAACAATCAATTAGTTATTAAAATCAGATATTATTATGATTCAGCTGATACAACAAAAAAAGAATATGATAATTTATTAAAAATAGTTAGAACAATAAGTAAAGATTCATGTATTACTGGGGTAGATACAATTTATTCAAGTTCAAATAAAATAAATGAATTTAAAGCAAAAGGATTGTTATTTAAACATGTTAAACCTGAGTATAATGTAGAAATATTAAATGTGAAAGTTGCACAAAATTATTTTGGTGTATTTTTAACCTATACTCGTAAAGAAAATTAAATAAGTGAATTTTAAATTTCCAAATTATTAAAATATTCAGCACTTTTTAATAATCTACTTCCGTACCAACTAAATAATTCTCCATCTACTAATTTAATTTTAGCATTTGGTAATAATGCATGTAATTCATTGATGTGCTTGTCTTTAAATGGGAATGGCTCTGTTGATAAGAAAACCACTTCGGGGTTTAATTGTTGTATTTGCTCTATAGTTAATTCAGGGTAACGTAATTCGCTATCATATAAAACATTCATTAAATTAATTTGACCTAACATATCTCCAATAAAGGTTGCTTTACCAGCAGCCATAAATGGATCCTTCCAAATGAGGTATAAAACAGTTTTATTATAATTTTTAATACTTTCAAATGAGCTTTTAATAGAATTTACTAGTTGTTCTGATTCTCCTTTTTTATTTACAATTTCGCCAATATCCAATATCATTTTATAGGCATCATTCAATGTATAAATATCACTCATCCATACATTAAACTCTTTTTGTAAAGCTAAAATTTGCTCTTTTTCATTTTCCTCTTTATTACCAATAATTAAATCGGGTTTAAGCAATCTAATTTTTTCAATATCCAAAGTTTTAGTACCTCCTACTCTAGTCTTAGATGTATACATTTCATTTGGATGAATACAAAACTTTGTAATACCAACTAATTCCTCATGTAATCCTAAATCCCAAAGCAATTCTGTTTGTGAAGGAACTAAGGATATAATTCTTTTATATTTACACATTATAAAACTTGCTCTTAATCCTTACTACATCTTTATAAGCTTTGTAGTTGATTTTGAATGGTTATCGGTTGTAATTTCTAAAAAATACACTCCATTATTATAACTATCTAAATTCAAATTAATTTGTTCTTTATTATAAAATGAATTTTGAAACATCAACTTTCCTGTTATATCAAAAAGTTTAACAGTACCAGAAGTTACTTGATTAAACAAACAATAAAATAAACCAGTTGAAGGATTTGGATAAATACTTACTTGTGGTTCAACTTTACTAACTGTGTTCACTGAATTTGGAATACTGGTGTTTTGTGGTAAAGTAATAAAACTAGGATTGGTATTACTAATTTCAAAAACTATATTACTTGGTTTTGCTGTAAACACATTCCCTAAATAATTATAAGTATATGCACTATCAGGAAAATACCTGAAAAATTCATTTGTTTCTAAAGGAATATGTGGGTTTGACTGATATTTTGGAAAATTAGAACTGCTAATTAAAATTTTTAATTTATGGTTCTTACCAAACACATGACCAATAGGTAACATATTAAACTCAAAATTATAAAATTGGTTAGTATCAACATTTGCAGGCAATATATTATCATTTATTGCATTATCATGTATGCTTTTAGCATAATCTTTATTTCTGGCGTTAATAGCTCCTTCGGTAATAAACATTTCTCTTCCATCAGGATATACATCTAAAACTCTCACAAACACATCAAAATCTGTTTTATTAGTTGGCTGAATTAAATGATTAGCCTTAGCTCTAATATTGGCTTTAGGAAATCCAATAATTCGCAACGTATCAGTGAGTAATGCTGTTTCAAATTTTAAAACATCAGTTCTGTTCATTGTAAAATTCACATAATCAGAGTGTGCTAAATTCATTGATCCTTGTGAATTTTTTAATCCACTTGGTGTTCTAACAGTCATATTATTACCACCAACTGTTATTACAGGATTATCAGGGTCATTAACATAACTTAAAGTTCCTTCGTTTATTACAGGAGCATTTTGATTTAAAACTCCACTTGTATGAAGATAATATTTTTGCATACTTGTTCCTTGTACAAAAGGTATTGAATCCGATTCAATCCAATAATTTCCAACATTCGCATTTACGGGGTCATTTGTAGGACCAGTTATATACATTCTTACATCTTTTACATTTGTAAAGTAGCTCAATGGTTTTGGTGTAATTGAATTAGTTAATGCAAATACAGGAGTTGTTAATACAGGCAATGAATAAGCAATTGGAGTTATTATAGTCCCCATTTTTATTTCAATAGGTAAATTGGCTAAGGTTGATTTGCCTCCTAAATAATTTATAAATTGATGATAAGGGGCAAAATAATTTTTAGCAGGAACTCTAATTGAGTCTGTACCAATTAACTGCCATTTATGTGATTCTGGAATAAAGAAAAAAGGTTCACCTCCTAAATTTTCGCGGTACCAAGCCACTAATTCTGAATTAAATAAATCTTCCACAATATTTGTAGTTCCTGTAAATGAAACCGATGCCATTCTATCATAATCTAAGCCTAAAACATCACTAACGTTAGAAGGATACTTTACATCACCAACACTATCACTACTAATTCGTTGATGAGTCCATGGTCCTATTACCAATTTTTGCTTAGAACCTGGATTTTCTTTTCTCATTTTATTAAAAGTTTCTATTTGTCCATTTATAAAAATATCCCACCAACCTGTTAAATGATAAGTTGGCTTATTTAAATTTTTATAACGAGATAAAGTACCTGCTGCATTTGAATTTCCGCTTGCATCAATTGGAGCTTTAGAAGCATCCATTACTGCACGCCACATAGACGATGGATGTGAGCCTGAAGGACCACCCATTATAGGATTTGCAAAATTCCAATCAATAATTTCTTTAGCTAAAGTTGCTTTATTTGTATATCCATAATCAGCTGGACTATGTATATTATTTGAAATACTTAAATCACTTCCAGATAAAGCATCGTTTACAACACTATATATTTGGCCAGTAATCCAACCATTAGCCAAAGAAGTTAAATACACACCATTATGAAACAAAGTAGTATTAAAATGCTCATTTGTTGCAACTATTGGCATTAAGCATTTAATTGGATTATTTGTATTTGTATAAGATATATTTGATAATGCTTGGTATTGTGTATTACCTAAAGCTGATGCCCCGTACATTCCAATTTTTCTGTTAGTATAGGGCATAGTATCCATTACACCATCTAAATTATAGTCAAATATTCTTTTTAAACTATCTGCCAAATACATAACTGCCTCGCTCCCATCCGAATGAAACATTGAATTTGATAATGAGGTTGTTGGATTTAAATCCATAGGCATAAATGCGCCAGGCATATACGGTGCTTTTTGCCATGAATCACTAAACATTGGATAATACACGCCTTCGCTGCTATAGCAACCACGCATATCTTGCAAAGCATAATTATAGCCTAAAAAAGGAAACAATGAGCTTCCAAAACTATCTGATGATTTATTGTAAGGGGTACGTGTAAATACTGTGGGTAAACTCATACTTTTAGGCCCAAATGCAACAGTATCATACACAACATACTGAGTATTTTTAGGTATAATTACAACTGGATACGAACTAGTACCAATTGTAATTAACGTTGTGATACTATCCCTAAACATTGGAACCGTAATATCGGTTCCTAATTTTTTACCATCTTTTGTTACAGTATACACTGTTTTTTTTAAAGAAAGCTCACTTAAATTATCAATTTTTCCATTTAAAATAACTTGAGATTGTATGTAATCACTTAAAAACAATACAATTGCGGTGGTTAAAATTTTAAAGTTGCTCATATTTTATACTTTATATAAGTAAATATAATCAATTTTATCAAAATCATTTTAAAGAAACCTATTAATATTCCTTTAACTAAACTTAAATCTATTTTACTTATTATTGCATTATTAAATGTCTCCAAATTTAAAAGCACATATTTATTTGTTTATAGCTCAAGTAATCTATGCCTTAAATTATTCTATTGCTAAAGATTTAATGCCAAACTTTATTAGTCCATTAGGCTTGGTAATGTTGCGTATTGTTGGTGCAATGATTTTATTTTGGACATTTTCATTATTTATTAAATCTGAAAAGATAGAGAAAACTGATTTCAAAAAATTAATGCTGTTAGCAATTTTTGGTGTAGCAGTAAACCAGGTATTTTTTATAACAGGATTAAGTTTAACAAAACCAATTAATTCTGCCATAATAATGGTGAGTAACCCAATTGCCGTAATGCTTTTTACTATTATTGTATTTAAGGAAAGGCTTACAATTTATAAAATAAGTGGATTAGCCCTTGGTGTTATTGGTGCCCTTACTTTACTTCTATTTAAAGGGAGTTTTTCTTTAGGAAGTGATACTATTTTGGGTGATATAATGACTTTGATAAACTCTTTATCATGGGCCATTTTTGTTGTAATGGTAAGACCAATGATGCAAAAATACCAAACTATCACTGTTATGAAATGGATATTTTTAATTGGCTTTATTTACGTTGCGCCATTTGGAATTCCTAAATTATTTGAAGTTCAATGGACACAATTAACATCCCATGCTATTTTTGCAATGACATTTGTAGTGGTAGCAACCACTTTTTTAGCTTATTTACTTAATACTTACGCTTTAAAAGCTTTAAGCTCTTCTGTAGTGAGTATGTATATATATTTTCAACCATTTTTAGCAACATTAATAGCTATATTTTTAGGAAAAGATACCTTAACCCCTACCAAAGTAATATCAGCAGTTTGTATAATTTTAGGTGTATTTTTAGTTAGTAAAAAAAATTATAAATTGTAGAATTTAAACTTTAAATTAGAGCAAATAATTTTTAGTACTATTTCATTATGATTCACAATTTATCTCAACAAAATTCTATTTTCAATCAGTATGTTGCCGAATTGCGCGACATTAATATTCAGAAAGACAGTATGCGTTTTAGAAGAAATTTAGAACGTATGGGTGAAATAATGAGTTATGAAATTTCTAAAACATTAGAATATAAATCGGCTGAAACACAAACTCCATTAGGTATTGCTCAAACTTCACATTTAGTAAGTCAACCAGTAATTGCAACAATTTTAAGAGCTGGATTACCAATGCACTTAGGAGTTTTAAATTATTTTGATAAAGCAGAAAATGCTTTTATATCAGCTTATAGAAGACATCATAAAGACAATACATTTGACATTCATGTTGAATACGTTTCGAGCCCTACTTTAGAAGGTAAAACTTTGATTCTTTGCGATCCTATGATTGCAACTGGATCTTCAATTGTATTAGCATATAAAGCCATTTTAGCTAAAGGTATGCCAGCTCATACACATATTATTTCAGCCATAAGTAGTCAACAAGGTGTTGATTTTGTAAAGGCTAATATGCCAAATAAAAATTTTACTATATGGTGTGGAGCAATTGATGAGGAATTAACCTCTCATTCATATATTGTACCCGGGCTTGGAGATGCTGGTGATTTAGCATTTGGAGAAAAAATATAATCCTAATTAAATATGGATATCTCTGATATTGAAACCTTTATTTCTGTAGCCTTAGCTAATACTATATCATTATCTAAAATGGGTATTCCTGCTGTAATAGCAGTTTATGGCAATAATTACTTTTTAGCACTTTTAAGTAGTTGCAGCGGCGCCGTATTTGGTACTATTATTTTTACCTACTTAAGCGCAGGGATAATGAAAGCTTGGGATAATTTTAAAGATAAATGGTTTACATCAAAACATCCTAAAAAAGTATTTACAAAATCAAACAGACGTATTATTAAGGTTAAACACCGATTTGGATTAACTGGAATTGCAATTATTACTCCTATTTTACTTTCAATTCCAATTGGTGCATTTTTAGCCGAACGATTTTATAAAGAAAAGAAAAAAGTAATTTTATACTTAAGTGTTTCTGCAATTATATGGTGCTTTATATTGTATTTTTCATTTCTATTTTTTTACAATAGCTTTAAATCTTGGTTTGCGTAATAAAACAAAAACTATTTTGTACCAACTTTGCTAATTGGCCTAAATCTTAATCCACTCCAAATTTCATTAATAGAAATTGCTGCAACAGTTGTAATTCCAAACTCTTCACCTGCAACTCGTAAAATATCTCTATTAATATCTGTTTTAATTTTAGATGTACCTTTAGGGTAAGCAAACCATAAGACGCTATCATCCTCAATAAATTTCAATTTATTTTTTAGAACATCAACAAACTCTTTACTGTTATTTATAAAAAATAATGTATTAGAGCATTTTACATTTTTATCAAAAGATGTTTTACATCCTAATTTTTTGAATTCATTTTCCAAATTCAACGGAGCATTAATCACTAAGCACGTATCTTTAAACTTAAATTTCTTTATTACTTCTTTCATTCTTTATTATTTTAATTGACTACTACTAGTTGTAGTACTAATATTAAAATGTTAAAACATATTGCAAAGCCGTAGTTCGGGGCGATTCCACTTTTAATGGTCGTAATGAATAAGATAAATTAAATAAATTATTACATACTATAGACAATTTTTGTTTTTCTGAAATTTTATAAGCTAACCGAGCATCATAAACATTTGTTCCATCATGCGTTTTCCAAAAATTAACACCTTTAATTGGGGTTAAATACGGACTGCTGGAAGTAAGCTGTTCAATATCTCCAAATGCTCTATCAATATTTTGCATTTTACTATAATACCTATAACTAAATCCTACTGAAAATTTATAAATTTTAAATTCAATATCTGCTTTAAATAAATGCTTAAAACGGTATTTTAAAATATTGTCAGTAGTATCCATACTACTATTTTTATAGGTTAAGTCTTGGCCAAATCCACCTAATGATTTATCTCTAGCATAAATACTATCAGGTGTTAATGAAATTGGTTCTACATAGGTATAACCAATAAGTGTAGTTACACCAAATCTTTTATTAGTTTCAGACGTTGTGCCAGCAATAGAAAAATCCATTCCTCTTACTCTTGTATTTCCAGTATTTAAAAATTTAAATCCAATTAAAGCAACATTAGGTTCCCAAACGCCAAACAAATATTCTATAGTATTTTGATATTTTTGATAAAATCCTGCTGCATCAAATAAGCCTTTAAAATTGCCAATCTTAAAGCCTTGTTTTAACCCAATTTCAAAAGTTGAACTTGTTTCGGGCTTTAAATCAGGATTAGGAAATATACCAAACATTCCAGCTTTTGTTGTAATATAACGTTCTGTAATTGTTGGGTATCTGTAACCTTGTCCGTATGAAACCCTAACAAATGTGGCTCTCGTTAATTGTAAACTTCCTCCTACTCTATAAATAGGTGCAACCACACTATTTAAATTATTCATTTTAAAATATTCATACCTTACACCACCTGATAAATTAACTATTTTCCAGAGTTTTTTATCTAATTGAATGTAGCCCGATGCATTAACAATTTTATTATTTGGATTACCACTTGAAACATACAATCTTGATTGAGAATATGAAACATTACCAACAATACCACCTGTAAAATTTAAATCAATACTTTTAAATTTTCGTTGAGCTTGGTACTCTCCAAAAAACATGGTTCCTTTATTTGATTGATTATTTGTAATAACATTGTTTGAATTAAAAATACGAGTTTGCAAACTATGGCTTAATCCATTTTTACCAGTGTATTTAATAAACGGGTCAACATTAAATAATGTTTGATTCTCCAAAAATACAGCGCCTGGATACCCTCTAAATAAACCCAAAGAATCATCTAACCAAGCAAAAACCATATTAGTTTTGTTTAACATAAAATTTGCATTTACCCCAAAATTTAAACCTTCAATTTTTTTAGCGCGATACCTTAAATTAAAATTAACTCTACCCCTTTGTTTTAAAAAATCATTATTACTAAACAGTGGAATAGAATCAGTTATCATGAAAGCTTCTTTAATAAGTGGTGGCATATAAATAGCTGCAGGTGGTGGACCAATATAACCTTGATCCATATTAAAATTAGCACCAATTACAAAATCCAAATTGTTTTTTATGATACGAGAATGAAATAAATTTAAATTAGTATAGCCCGGTATTGATTTATTATACCAATTTTGTGCAGGTGCATTTGGTAAACTATAATTACCTGCCGAATAATTAATAGATGTTTTAGGTTTACTTCTAGGATAAGCTGTTCTAATATTAATAACACCATTTAAAGCCGATGAACCATATAATACTGATGAAGCTCCTTTGATTATTTCTATTTGTTCAATATTTTCAACAGGAATATAACTCCACTCTGGCCTACCCGCATCACCACTTAATAATGGAATACCATCAACTACAATGGCCACTCTACTACCAACCCCAAAAGTAAAACCACTACCACCTCTAATTTGTGGATCATTATCAATAATGGTTAAACCTGGAACTTGCTCTAAAGCGGTTTCTATACTTGTTGTATTTTTATTATTAATTAAACTTGGTTTTAATACTTCCATTGAAACAGTTAGTTCCTCTATTTTTTGTTCAAATTTTCCAGATGAAACAACAACCGTTTCTAAGGTTTTAGAATCTGATTTTAGTTGAAAAACAAATTGAGTTATTTGATTTTCTATAATTTCAACCGTATGAGTATCGGGTTGAAAACTCACATAACTGCATAAAACAGAATATTTTCCAGGTGGCAAGGCCAAAATAAAATTACCTTCAACATCGGTTACTGTGCCTTTTGATAAATCATTTAATAATTGAATGGTAGCGCCAATTATAGGTTCTTTACTTTCTTTTTCTACTACTGAGCCTTTAAAAACTCCCGTACTATTTTGAGAAAATAATTGCGTGGAAAAAAATATCAAAAATAATATCTTAAATAACTTTGTCATGAGTTTATAAATTGTAAAAAAAGAGTGCCGCACTTTTTAAGAACGGCACTCTTAAGATTACAAGTAAATTTTAATGATTTACAAATAATTTACCAGTTTTACCTTGAGATTTACCAGATACTTTATACATATAAATACCATTAGATAATGTAGAAACATCAATAGTATTAATTGTTTTATTCTCTAAATTGAAATTAGAAATTAATTTTCCTGTTGCATCATAAATTTCTAGGGTTGATTTATCATCACTTTTAGTAATAAAATCAACATAAATAGAATTATCATAATAATACACTTTTACATTTTTTGTAAAATCATTTTCGTTAACTGATACTGGATTATAAATACATTGAATATCATCAACCCAAAGTTTACTTCCACTACCAGTAACACCAGGTGCTACAGTTAATTGATTATACGATGAAGTAATATTTACCATTATTGAACTTGGTATTGATGAATTTACATAATTAAAAGGAACTGAAAAACGTTTCCAAGAGGTTTGGTTAGCAGCTGGAGAAACAAATAAAGCAGAAGCAATTTTATTAGCAGATAAATCGGCATGATTACCACTTACTGGAGTTTCTGGGTCATAAAAATCACCAGAATGTAGGTATGCTAATACTTTACCTTGTTCGGCAGATGCACCAGTTCCACTAGTAGCTTGAGTGTATTTATACCAACCAACCAAACTATCTGGGCGGCCAGTAAATGCAATTTTATTAGTACCTGTTGCACTCAAAAAGCCTTTAGCTTTATCTGAACTTGGAGCTTCAACCGCACCAGTTGTTACATTACCATTAACAACAGCTAAAATATAATATTTAGTTTCAACTCTAACACAAGCCGTTCCACTATGACTTGTTGCATCTTTATAACAAGTTTGTGGGCCTGATGACGCTAAGCCTGTACCGGTTTTATTAGAATTCCAAGAAGTAGGTTCTTCAGTGGAACTACCTTCATTTTCCCAAGTTTCGAAACCTGCATTTGTAATTTGCGTTTGAGAAAAAGTGTAAAGTGATAATGATAGGAATAAAAAAGTAAAGGTTTTTTTCATAAATATTTTTTTGATTTGCCCTATAAATGTAATATTATTTTTAATAGAAAAAACGTTTTTACTAACCTAAAAATGCAAACCACATACAAACTTTAAAAGAAGTGGAAATGAAAATTATCTATGTAATTATTTTAAAATTTAACCACTTTGCTACATTTAATAGCAAAACCCAATTAGCTTTTGATTTAATTTTGTGCTATGACGACACAATTTACCATAAAATTAAAAACCGCCACCCATAAACATGAAGCAGTTGTGCAGGTACAATTTAAACAGAATGCTGAGGTAAGTAATTTATTAAGAACTCATACATCAATGCGATGGAGCAAAACCATGAATTGTTGGTATTTGCCATTTACTAAAACCATAAAACAAGATTTGTTTAAACTTTTAAGTCCTAATTATTATTTAGATTATACAGAATTAAAAACTACTGATGAGTTTGTGGTTTTAAAACCTGATACTAAAACTACTGAAGAAGTAAAATCAAATGCCGAATTAGCGGTCTTATCAAATGAAACTAGCCGAAAAATTGAGGAATTTAATTTTTGGTTAAAATCAAAACGATACAGTGAAAATACAATTTCAACGTATTGCGATGCCTTGCAAACATTTTTGAGATTTTTTGTA
>ERZ724520.622-NODE-622-length-18712-cov-4.935842_pt1 | contig 18712 bp, 14 predicted proteins | sample MGYA00376053_ERZ724520 | MGnify/ENA primary metagenome ERZ724520 (study PRJEB28724, sample SAMN07190886) | activated sludge metagenome | isolation source: activated sludge of sewage treatment plant in Hong Hong | place: USA: Christiansburg, Virginia | collected...
GAAATATTAATAAGCAATCAATAAAGGAAATATGGAATGGTGATAAAATAAAGGTTTTTAGGAAAAACATTCTTGATGGCAAAATTGATAAGCGCTGTGTGTCATGTTTTAAAAGAGAAAAAGATGGCTTTACTAGTTTAAGAAAAATCACTAATAATAAATATAAACATAAGTATAATTTAGAATTATCTAACTATTCTATAGGGGAGACTGCAAATACACTACCTGTTTATTTCGATATTCGTTTTTCAAACACTTGTAATTTAAAATGCCGCATTTGTGGCCCATGGTCAAGTTCAAGTTGGTTTAATGATGTGGTTAAGCTCGGAATGATTAGTGAAAATGCCAATGTTTTAACTTATTCGTTTGAATACACGAATCTATTCTTTGAACAGTTTAAGGAAATGATTCCTAATTTGGAAGAGCTTTATTTTGCTGGCGGAGAGCCATTAGTAATGGATGAACACTATCAAATATTGAATTTACTTATAGAAAATAAGAAAACAGATGTTAGATTAACTTATAATACAAATTTTTCTAAATTTAATTATAAATCCTATAATTTGTTTGATTTATGGAAGAATTTTAAGAATATAAGTTTAGCTGCAAGTCTCGATGCTAGCGGAAAGAGAGGAGAATTCCTTCGTAAAAATTTAAATTGGAACACCGTTATAGAAAATAGAGAATATTTGCAGGCAGAATTACCTCATGTCGAATTTATAGTTTCTTCTACTATCAACATTTATAATTTACTGCATTTACCCGATTTTCATAAAGAATGGGTTGACCAAAATTTAATTAGGGTTGAAGATTTTATACCTACGTTATTAGTTCAGCCAAATGAATTAAGTATTAGTATATTGCCAAATACCTTTAAATTGAAAGCTTATAAGAAGTATTCAACTCATTATGAGTGGATATCAAAACAACCATTTTTGAATGCTGAAAAACATACATACATGCTCTCTCAATTTCAAAATATTTTAAAAGTATTGAATGTAAATACAGCGATTAATTCTCTAGATTTGTTTAGAAGAAATAGTGCTGCAATGGATGAAATAAGAAAAGAAAAAACTACTGATGTGTTTCCTGAATTAACCGAATTGTTTTAATGAAAATATTAGGTATATCAGCATATTATCATGATTCAGCAGCAGCGCTTGTTATTGATGGTAGAATTATTTCCGCTGCTCAGGAAGAGCGATTTACGCGAGTTAAACATACAGCTGATTTTCCTACAAATGCTATTAAATATTGCTTAACAGATTCGGGGCTATCAATAGATGATTTAGATGCTGTTGTGTTTTATGATAAACCCTTTTTGAAATTTGAACGTTTACTCGAAACATATTTGGCTTTCGCACCTAAAGGATTAGTTTCTTTTTTAAAAGCAATGCCTATTTGGTTGAGCGAAAAACTTTTTCTAAAAAAACGCATTAAAGATGAGTTAAAGGAAATTGAAAATTATGATGTAAAGAAATTAAAATTATTATTTACGGAACATCACCTGTCTCATGCCGCTAGTGCATTTTACCCTTCATGTTTTGAAGAAGCTGCTATACTAACTATTGATGGTGTTGGCGAATGGTGTACTGCTTCTTTTAGTTACGGAAAAGGAAATGATATAAACATTTTAAAAGAAATGAATTTTCCACATTCAGTTGGATTATTGTATTCAGCTTTTACTTATTTCTTAGGTTTTACAGTTAATTCTGGTGAATATAAATTAATGGGTTTAGCTCCCTATGGAAACCCAAACTCTCCTTCTGTTTTAAATTACATAAAACTTATTAAATCGCATTTAGTAGATATAAAAGAGGATGGTTCTATTTTTTTAAATCAAACGTATTTTAATTATGCGGTTGGTTTAACCATGACTCATACTAATAAATGGGAAAGTTTGTTTGGTTTTAAACGAAAAGTAGAAGAAGACGATATTGCACAATACCACTGTGATTTAGCATTGGCTATACAAACTGTTACAGAGGAAATAGTTATTAAAATGGCTATTGAATTAAAAAGAATAACAGGTTCAGATAATTTATGTATGGCTGGAGGTGTTGCTTTAAACTGTACGGCTAATGGCAAATTACAAGCTTCAGGTATTTTTAAAAACATTTTTATTCAACCCGCAGCAGGAGATTCAGGAGCAGCTCTTGGTGCTGCTTTAGCAATTAGTAATTTGTATTTTAATGAACCTCGCATTTTCGATAGCTCAAAAGACCAAATGCAAGGCACTTATTTAGGCCCTGATTTTTCTGATAAAGAAGTGGAAAATATGTGTAAAAAAACAAAAGCTAACTACTCATTTCATCCAAATTTTTCAGACCTAACACAAACTATTGCTCAAAAAATAAGTGAAGGTCATGTGGTTGGATGGTTTCAGGATAGAATGGAATTTGGACCTAGAGCTTTAGGAAATAGAAGCATATTAGCTGATGCACGAAATGGTGAAATGCAGAAGAAATTAAACATTAAAATTAAGAACAGAGAAGGATTTCGACCCTTTGCACCATCTGTATTAGAAGAAAAATTAAGCGATTTTTTTGATTTTAATATCAATTCACCATACATGTTATTTACAGCTCCTCTCAAAAATGAATTAAGAGAAGAAGTACCAATTAACTATAATGAACTTAAACTTTGGGATAAATTGTATATAAAAAGAAGTACGTTACCTGCTATTACTCATGTTGATTTTTCGGCTAGAATACAATCAGTTAGTAAAGAAGTTAATCCAAAATATTATAGTTTAATTAATGCCTACCATCATTTAACTGGAACTGCATTAATTGTAAATACAAGTTTTAACGTAAGGGGTGAACCAATTGTTTGCACACCTATAGATGCCTATCGATGTTTTATGAGCACAGATATGGATTACTTGGTAATAAATAATTTTGTATTTTGTAAAACAAAACAAACAGATTGGCAAAATAAAGCCAAATGGTTAACTAAATTTGATAAAGATTAATATGGAGTTTTTAAAAGATATTTGGCTTTTCATAAATGAACGTCGGAAATTTTGGTTAATGCCTTTAATTATAATTCTTTTATTAGTAGGTGCATTAATTGTGTTTGGGGGTAGTTCAGCACTTGCTCCTTTTATATACTCTTTGTTTTAAAAGATGAAATCATCAAATCAATCCATAAAAACAATACTTGTAATCTTACTTGGATTAGTTGGCTTTTATATTATTAATAAATCAATTTACATTTTGTATGCAGCTTTAGTTGTTGGAATTATTTCACTGGTATCACAAAAGGCTTGTAATTATATTCATTTAGCTTGGATGTTTTTTCCCAAAATCCTCAGTTATATTGTACCAAATATAATAATGTCTCTCATATTTTTTTTAATGCTTACACCTTTATCACTATTGCAAAAATTAGTAAAGAAAAATAAAAGCGTTATGCTATCAAATAGTAGCAATAGCACATTTATTATTACAAATAAAAAGATTGAAAAAACAAATTTTGAAAAACCTTGGTAATATTGAATAAGAATCTTGAAAATAATAAATCAACTAGCGCCTACAAAAAAATTAAAATTCAATTTTTAATACTAATTGCACTATTCATAATTGCTGAAATAATACTACGTTGTTTTGGGATGAAAGCAGGAACATTAATTGATGATTTTAAAGTAGAAGAAAATCCTATATATCAACCTCGTTTTGAAAGTGATGAAGTAGGGATAAACCATATACTTCCAATAAAGGAAATGCTTATACTTGGTAGTGTTATTAATGAACAAGGATTTAGAGGGTATATGAATTACACAGCACAAACCATTGATTCTGTTAAGAAAAGCACGCATCAACAAGTTGTAATGATAATTGGTGATTCTTTTGTAGAAGGTTGTTGTCCTGATAGCGCGGCTAATTCGTTTCCTGATATTATAAATGAGGATCCAAGTTATGAGGTGTTAAATTTTGGAGTCGCGGGTACAGATCCACTTCAATACAAATTAGTAGCTCAAAAATATATTCCTCAATTAAAACCAGATAAAGTAGTGGTAGTTTTTTATTTTGGTAACGATATTATAAATTTTGAGCGAACACCGAGTCCTGGAACCCCTTTAACATATCCTTTTAAAAACAACAAATGGTTATTTTCAATTGCACCTAACCATCTTACTAAAAGAGTTAATTATAATTTTATTAATGCAGAAGAAGCCTACCAATTTTATATTGATTCTTATACATTAAAAGGGAAAAATCGTAATTATTTTGAAAAAACAATAAGTTATAGTGTTATTTTTTCTAAAATTTATTTGTTTTTAGAGCATAAATTAGCCGAAAGAGCTTGGTATAAAAAGAACTTAGCAAGTAATTATGATGGTATTTCAATTGCACATACTAACTTAAAACGCATAAATGTGATTTGCGATTCATTGCAAATACCTTGCTTATTTGTTGGTATTCCTGCGCCCGATGAAGCAGAAGAAGGTGAGAAATTAAAAGCAAAATATGCTGCCATTTTTAATGACTTAAACTGGGATGTACCTTCTAATTTAAAAACGAAAGATTACGATGGATTAAATAAAGCCAATCATTTTAATAATATTGGACATTCTAAATACGCTCAGTTCTTAAAAAATAAATTAATCAAACTACAAACAATTAAGTAATGCCTTTAATGTATTCTATTAATAGCTTTTTACTTTTTTTTATAAAAAAATTGCGTCTAAGCAATCCATGGAATTATAAAGTTCCATTTTTAATTGCAATTCCTTACTTAATATTATTATCAAGTAATTTCAATACTCTTCATTCATTATTATTAATTATTTTGTCACTTACCATTATTGTTGGCGTGGCTGGTTTAGGTTATTTAACAAACGATTTAGGTGATAGAGAAAAAGACAAACTTATAAATAAGGAAAATGCAACTTCATCAATTTCTAATCAAAGTATCATAATTTTATTTTTATTTTTCACATCATTAACCTTACTACCTTGGTTTTATTTACCTTTTAATAAATATAGTATCATGTTTTTGAGCATACAATTATTTTTATTTTATGCATATGCTTTTCCCCCATTTAGATTAAAAGAAAAAGGATTTTTAGGCATATTAACTGATGCATTGTATGCACATGTAATGCCTGCTATTTTAGCATCTTACACATTTTATTTAGTTGTTACTAAAATATATTTCAATTATATAAACTTTGTCATTATCCTGTGCTTATGGCAATTTTTATTAGGTATTAGAAATATTCTTTTTCATCAATTAAAAGATTATAACAATGATATTAGTTCAAACACAAATACATTTGTTACATATTATGGAAATGAAAAATCTGAGATTTTATTAAAAAGAATATTACTCCCACTTGAATTTATATTGTTCTTATTATTTTGTATTTACATATCCATTCAATTCAACTTATTTTTTTGGCTAGTCATAGCATACTGGATATTCAAAGCAATAAAAGAAAGAAAACAAATTAAATTATTTAGTTATAGAGATTTAGCATATAAATTCTTTGATGATTTATATTTACAGTGGCTTCCTTTAGTAGTAATTATTTTACTATGTATAAAATCATTTGTGTTTATTTCAATAGCTATTTTGCATTTTGTTTTATTTCGAAGCGAAGCTAAAACGTTTATTATTAATTTTATAAAAAAGTAATGAACTTAGCTATACTATCAACCAATAAAAACAAATATTCAGAAACGTTTATACATAATCATGTAAAATTATTGCCTGGCACTATTCATTTTTTATTTGATGGTTATTTGCCGAAATTAGTAAGTAGAGATAAAGGACTAACTTCTTTCTCTTTAATTGAATTTAATCACAAAAAAATAAGTTCATTTTTTAAGAAAAGAATAGTTTCTGAAAAAGAAGCTTTAGAATCAGCAATTGAATATTATTTAAAAAAACATAAAATAAATGCCATACTTTGTGAATACGGGCCTAGTGGTGTTGAGATAATGCTAATAGCCAAAAGATGTAATATTCCGTTAATAGTTCATTTTCATGGTTATGATGCCTATCGCCATGATATTTTAAACTCTTATGGAAAACAGTACAAAGAATTATTTTCTATAGCTTCTGATATTATTGCTGTTTCTAAGCATATGGTAGAACAACTAAAAGCATTAGGCTGTCCTCAAAATAAATTACACAACCTATGTTATGGTATTAATACTACTATTTTTAAGCCGAAGTTATCAGTTATTAGTAATCCAGTATTTATAGCATGTGGACGATTTGTAGAAAAAAAAGCACCACAGTTAACTATTAAGGCTTTTGAACTAGTTTTAATGAAAGTATCCAATGCCAAATTAATAATGATTGGTGATGGTGAATTACTAGATGAATGTAAAACATTAACTAAACAACTAAACATATCACATGCTGTTGAATTTAAAGGGGTTTTAAGTCAATTAGAAATTGCAGAACAATTTAATAGAGCAATTGCTTTTGTTCAACACTCGATAATAACTCCACAAAATGATTCCGAAGGAACTCCTCTTACCATTTTGGAAGCTATGGCTTCCGATCTTCCAATTGTATCAACACTACATGGAGGTATTATCGACGTTGTTATTAATGAAGAAACAGGTTTTTTGGTTGAAGAAAATAATTATGAACAGATGGCTGAGAAAATGTTGCATCTTACACAATACCCAGATATAGCTAATGCTATGGGTTTAAAGGCATCCGCACACATTAATGAGAATTACACAATCGAAAATTACACCCAAAAGCTGTGGGATATTCTAAAACATTCAAAAAAATAATTAAGTTTGTATTATATATTTATTAAAAATGAACGCATTACTACTTGGGGCAGGTGGATTTATCGGAAATCATTTAGCTACTCGCTTAAAAGCAGAAGGTTATTATGTTTGCGGTATTGATTTAAAATATCCCGAATTTAATAAAAGTGCTTGCGATGAATTTCTAATAGGAGATTTGAGAGATAATGAATTTTGTAAAAGAAGCATTACATCTAAATATAATGAAGTTTACCAGTTAGCTGCAGATATGGGTGGTGCAGGTTATATCTTTTCGGGAGATAATGATTTTAATGTGATGCATAATTCTGCTCTAATAAATTTAAATGTAATTAATTGTTGCATTGAACAAAATATTCCCACTGTATTTTATTCATCATCTGCCTGTATTTATCCAAAACATAATCAAAAAGATTTTCTAAATCCAATGTGTTCCGAAGAGTCTGCTTATCCTGCGGAACCTGATAGTGAATATGGTTGGGAAAAATTATTTAGTGAACGCCTTTATTTATCTGCATCTCGCAATCATCAATTAAATGTAAAAATTGCGCGATTCCACAATGTTTATGGCACACATGGTACTTTTGATAATGGAAAAGAAAAGGCTCCAGCAGCTTTGTGTCGTAAAATTGCAGAGGCAACAAATAATGGCGAAATTGAAATATGGGGTTCAGGAAATCAAACCCGTTCCTTTTTATACATTGATGATTGCTTAGATGGAATTCGTAAATTAATGAATTCAAACTTTGAAGGCCCTGTTAATATTGGTTCCGAAGAAATGATTTCCATTAATGATTTTGCTAAACTAATTATTAGTATATCTGGTAAAACTATCTCTATAAAAAATATTGATGGACCTGTTGGGGTTAATGGAAGAACATCTCATAATGCTTTAGCAATTGAAAAAATTGGCTGGCAACCTCATCATACTTTACTACAAGGTATTACTAAAACATATAAATGGATTAATGACCAAGTACAAGCGACTTCAAAGTCTATTATTTAAGAACATTATAGGAATTTATGGTCTCGATTATTATTTCTCATTTCGGAATTGTTTTAAGTTAAATTAGTAATTTATGTATAACTCTCAAAATCCATATTTATCAATTGTTGTAGCCTCTCGTAATGATAATCATGGAGGGGATATGATAAAAAGAATGCAAATTTTTGTGCGTGCATTAATACATCAATGTAATAAATTTGAGCTGCATTGCGAATTATTGCTTGTTGAATGGAACCCTATTCAAAATGAAAAATTGCTCCATGAGATTTTACCTTCCGTAAATGCAAATGATTTTCTAACAATTCGATATATTATTGTTCCTAATGAATTACACCAAAAATTAGCTTTCTCTCAACAAATACCATTGTTTCAGATGATAGCAAAGAATGTAGGAATTAGAAGGGCTAAAGCGAAGTTTGTATTATGTACTAATGTAGATATTATTTTTTCTGATGAGTTGTTTATTGAATTATCAAAAAAAGAATTACAAAACAATCATTTTTATAGAGCTAATCGTTGTGATGTTCCAAATACAATAGACGAAAAATGGTCGGTAGAACAGCAACTTGAATTTTGTAAAAATAATATTACCAAACGAAATGGTAAAAATAGTTTGTATGCAAATTTTTATGATACAAGAGGTATTCTTTTTAAATACAGAATTTTAATACCCTTTTTAAAATTATTATCTAGAATAAAATCAACTTACGCCACATCAGTCACAGATAGGTTAGTTGAATTGGATATGGATGCTTGTGGTGATTTTACCTTAATGAGCAAACAAAATTGGATTGATATTCAAGGCTATCCTGAATTAGAAATTTACTCTATTCATATTGATTCTATGGGAGTTATTGCGGCTTCTGCTTTAGGCTTTAAACAAATTATTTTTAATACAACTCAATGTACCTATCATATGGAACACACTGGTGGTTGGGAATTTAATACTCCTATTGACAAAATACATTTTTACACAAAAAAACCTATGCTCGATTGGTGGACGGTTAGAGAAGCTGGGATTTACATCATGGAAAATAAATTAAAGTTCAATTTAAATAAAGAAACCTGGGGCTTTTCAAATCTTGATTTGCAAGAAATTTCTTAAAATTTAATTCCGTTTAATTTTAAGAATTGTAAAACATATCTAAAACCATGATTAAATTTTTATATTTGAAAATTAAATAGCATGGAAAAAATTGCAATTATAGGCATTGGAAGGTTAGGTTTATGCTTAGCTCTTAATTTAGAGAGGGTAGGGTATAGTGTTGTTGGTGTTGATTTAAATCAACAATACGTTGATTCCATAAACTCTAAAACTATAGATTCTTCTGAGCCTTTAGTTAATGATTATTTAAAAGAGTCTTCAAATTTTATAGCAACAACAAAAATAGAAGAGGTTTTTTTTCAAAAATGTCAATTCATTTTTATTGTTGTTCCAACACCATCATCGCTTTCCGGTGAATTCAGTCATGCCCATATAGATAGTATTATTACTGAATTAGAAAATCATGGTAAACAATCAACTACCAAACACATTATTATTAATAGCACCTGCATGCCTGGTTATTGTAATTCTATTAAAGAAAAATTAGAATACTTAAATTACACACTCACCTACAATCCAGAGTTTATTGCACAAGGCACAATTATTAAAGATCAACAACATCCTGATCAGGTTTTAATTGGGTCTTCTAATCCTCAAACAGGTTTATTTATTCAAAACATATATTCAAAACTTTGTGTAAATAATCCTATTTTTTGTCACATGTCACTTACAAGTGCCGAAATTACTAAGCTAGCTACCAATTGCTTTTTAACAACAAAAATTTCGTTTGCAAATGCTATAGGTGATATTGCCACAAAAGTAGGTGCTGAGCCCGAAAAAATTTTGGAAGCCATTGGTGCTGATACTCGAATTGGAACAAAATATTTTAAATACGGTTTTGGTTATGGTGGACCTTGCTTTCCTAGAGATAATAAAGCATTTACGCAATTTGCTTCAAAAGTTGATTACCATATGCTCATTAGTGAAGCAACCGATAAGGCTAATGAAACACATTCCGATTTTTTAGTAAATGATTGGCAATTGAAATATAGTAAACAAGAAACTATAATCTTTGATTCGGTTACATATAAAAAAGATACAGATATAATTGAAGAGTCTCAACAACTAAAATTAGCTGTTGCTCTTGCCAAATCAGGAAAAAAAGTACTCATAAAAGAAAAATCTGCTGTTGTAAAATTATTAATAGATAGCTACGGTGATTTGTTTTTATACCAAATAGATGCTAATTAACCCAACCATAGTTATTGCGGCATTTAATCGTCCAGCTTCTTTACAAAGGTTGCTTAATTCTTTGTTATCTGCTGTTTATACAAATCCAGTTCAATTAATTATTAGTATTGATAAAAGCAATAGTATTGAAGTTAGAAACATAGCTGAAAATTTTGAATGGAATTTTGGATTTAAAAAAGTCGTTTGTCATGATAAGCATTTAGGATTAAAAAAACACATTCTTTATTGCGGTTCACTTACAAAAGAATTTGAAGCTATTGTTATTTTAGAAGACGATTTATTAGTATCACCTTATTTTTATGAATACGCCAAACAAGCCTATAGTTTTTATAAAGATGATAATGCTGTTGCTGGTATTTCGTTATATAATTACCAAGTTGCCGAAAGTTGTTTTTATCCTTTTAAGGCCATTGATGATGGCTCAGATGTTTATTTCATGCAAGTTGCTTCATCTTGGGGGCCATTATTTACAACCTCGCAATGGACTATTTTCGAAACATGGTTTTCTAAAAACTTGCAATTAACGGATGTTGCTATCCTTCCAAACTATATCAAAGAATGGGGAACACATTCATGGAAAAAACATTTTATACATTATTTAATTGCAGAAAATAAATATTTTGTTTTCCCTCGCTTATCTTTAACCACCAATTTTGAAGAAGAAGGAACTAATTCTGCAACAACAAATATTTTTCATGTTCCATTGCAATTAGCTAATAAGCATTATGTGTTCCAAAAAATGCAAATGTCATTGTCTGTTTATGATGCTTGGTTTGAAATTCTTCCTAGTTGTTTAAATAAATTTAATAGGTCACTAGTAAATTATAATTATGAGATAGATTTATATGGCTCAAAAGATATCACAAACAATAATCTTGAGTACATCTTAACTTCAAAACAAAGTCAAGAGCCACTTTTAAGCTTTGGAGCCGATTTATTTCCATTAGAAACAAATATAGTTTTAAATGTAAACGGAAATGAAATAGGCTTGTATAATAAATCTAAACATCCGTTTTTATCTAAAAAATTAAATCTGTATAATGTTTTAGATGCCATTAATTTAGAAAAAGAATTTGGGATTTCAATTGTAATTCCATTAATGCATTTTGATGAAAATGAATTAAAAACCACTATTCAATCTATTTCGTCACAAACTATAAAATATTGTGAATGTATAATAGTTAGCTCAGTTGAGAACCAAACTGTACTTTCTGATTTTATGTCATTACATAATTTTAAAGCACATGTTATTTATAATTCTCAAACCAAAGATTTAAGTGCCTTATTGGCAACTGGATTAAAACGTGTTTCAAATGGTATTGTAACTTGGATTTTTGCTGGAAATAGTTTTGAGAATGATGCGTTTTCCAAAGTGAGTTCAATTTTCAAATCGTATGCAAGTATTAATTGGTTATGTGGTGTTAATAAAGAAAACTGTGATAACAAAACTTATTATGATCTTACAAATTATCGTTTAAATCAAGGTGAAGTTTATGAACAAGTATTAAATAATAACCTAAATACCTCTACTCAAGGACATTTTTTTAGAAAAAATTGCATTCCTGGAGTAGCTGATAATAGTATTAATACCCAACAATTATTTTTCCGTCTTATGTCACATTATCAATTGATTGTAGTGGCATATCCGTTTTACAATAATAAATTACCATTAATTAAAGTGATGTTTAGTTTTGAAGAAAAAAAACAACTACTATCCAAATACGCTCACTTCAAAAGTGGCCCCATTAGTTTCCGTTCAAAACTTATAAGTTGGTTTTTAAAAATACCTCCCTTAGCAGATGATTCTTATAGATGGTATGAGAGTAGCATAAAAAAAATGCCAGATGTTTTACGTTTTGATTCCATAAATAATACCTTTTATTTCAGTAAGTATTAATTTTTCTATTGATTTTAATCATCTTTCTAAATTAAATAATCTAAAATTTTTCGAGAAAACTGATTTTAACTGCTTTTTAAATTTAAGTAATTTAAAGTCAAGTGTTTATGTGAAATTTACTGTAATATTTAACTTTAAAACTAACTGTGTAAAATTGTAAATCTAATTTCTTAAATGACTTATAAAATATACTAAAAGATTAAAAATTGTAATTCATATACAAAATCGGGTATTTCATCACATTAATTCAACAATAGAAAAATTATTTTGATATATTAGAACTTTACTATAATTTTAACAAAATTAACAATTTTTACAAAAATGACATTTTGCAGAATTAAGTGCATTTTTATTTTTGAAATTTTAAATTAAACTGATAAATATCATATTTATGAAAAAAAACTACAATCGTTATGTTTTACAACTAGCTAGTGTTCTTATCATTTTTACTGCACAAATCTCCAAATCACAGTGTAGTTTAGGGTATGATGCTTTTAGTTATGGTGGGCCTAGTGTACTTACTCCAACAGCTGGAACTACCTTTGTAAATTATTCTTCTTATAGTCCAGGGACATATTTTCAGTTCCCAATGATAAGTGGTGGTAGTTATGCCATTAGCACTTGTGGTGCTCCAATTAATACCCAAATAACAGGCTGGAACTCTTCCGGTACCTCAGTTATTTTTTATAATGATGACAATGGTCCTTTATGTTCTGGTACTTCTGCATCTGTAGATAATTACATTCCTAGTTTTACAGGTATGGCATTGGTACAAGTTTCTCAATTTAATTGTAGTTTAGCAGGTTCATCTTCTATTAATGTTTCTATTCGTCAAAATAATAATTTAGTATTTACCTCTTCATCTGGCACAATGTGTCCAGGTCAAACTCGTATCTTAACAGCAACACCTGCCCCTGTAAGTGCTTCATTTTTTCCTTATGGTAATTTAGGCACTTTTTCTGGCACTGGAGTTTCTGGAAATATTTTTACAGCTCCTGTAGTTGCTGTGCCAACAACTTATACAATAACGTATACATTTGGTTATGTGAGTCAAACACAAACTATAACTGTAAATCCAACTTGCGCGCCTGCTGAAGCCTTAAATTTTGATGGACTTAATGATTATGTTAATATTGGTAATAGCATAAATACTACATTAAGCGCATCAAATAAAATTACAGTTGAGGCTTGGGTAATGCCAAACACAAATTCTGGTTTTGCTGCTATTGTAGGAAATTATAGTACTCCACCCTTCGGCACTAATATGCAGTATTTATTGCGTAGACAAGGCAATATATATACTTTTTGGGTAAATAATGGTGGAGGTTTTTCAAATGTAACTTCTGTAGCTACAGTAACAACGGGTGTTTGGCAACATCTTGCGGGCACATGGGATGGTGTAAATTTGAAAATATATGTAAATGGTGTTTTATCTGGAACTGCTCCTTATGCTGGAACAAATATTATATCATTAACAAATGAAAATTGGATAGGTGGTGAGTTTGCTGGTACAGGTGAAATTTTTAATGGATCAATAGATGAAGTTCGTATTTGGAATACAACTCGTAGTTTATGCGATATAAAAACTTTTAAAAATTGTGAAATACCAGCAACTGAAACAGGATTATTAGCTAACTATCATTTTAACCAAGGTTTTGATAGGGGTATAAATCCAACTGAAAATACTTTAATAGATGCTTCAGCAAGCGCTCTTACAGGGACATTAACAAATTTTGCATTAACAGGGTCGACTTCAAACTGGGTAGCACCTGGAGGAGTCGTTACTGGCTCTATTACGCCAGCGTTTAATACTACATATACTGTAACAAATGTATTATGTAATGGAGGAAGTACTGGTTCCGCAACTATTACAGCAAATGGTGGTGCTACTCCATATACTTATTTATGGAGCACAGGAGCGACAACATCAGTAATAACAGGTCAAACCGCTGGAGTTAAAACTGTAACAGTAACCGATGCAAATGGTTGTACAACTTCAAATACGTTAACTATTATTGAACCAACAGCTTTAGCAACTGCAACAGCAGTAACAAATGTGTTATGTTTTGGAGGAAGTACTGGTTCGGCAACTATTACAGCAAGTGGTGGTTCTTCTCCTTATTCTTATTTATGGAGTACTGCAGCAACAACATCTGTAATAACAAGTCAAACAGCAGGAGTTAAAACGGTAACAGTTACTGATGCTAATGGGTGTACTGCAACAAATTCAGTAACAATTACTCAACCAGCTACAGCATTATCAACTGCAACAGCAGTAACTAATGTATTATGTTTTGGAGGAAGTACAGGTTCAGCAACTATTACGGCAAGTGGTGGAACTACTGGATATTCTTATTTATGGAGTACAGCAGCAACAACATCAGTAATTACAGGTCAAACCGCAGGTGTTAAAACAGTAACAGTTACTGATGCTAATGGCTGTTCTGCTTCAAATACAGTAACAATAACAGAACCAGCAAGTGCTTTATCAACTGCAACAGCAGTAACAAATGTTTTATGTTTTGGAGGAAGCACAGGTTCGGCAACTATTACAGCAAGTGGTGGAACTCCTGGTTACACCTATTTATGGAGTAATGGCTCAACTTCTTCAAATGCAACAAGTTTAATGGCAGGAGCTTATACGTCAACAGTTACAGATGCTAATGGCTGTACTGCTGTTAATAGTGTTACACTTACACAGCCTTCAAGTTCTTTATCGTCATCAACTTCAGTTAGTAGTGTATTATGTAATGGAGGAAGTACTGGAGCTTCAACAATAACAGCAAGTGGTGGAACTCCTGGATATACCTATTTATGGAGTAATGGATCAACTACCTCTGTAATTAGTAGTTTATTAGCAGGTGTTTATACTGGAACCGTTACTGATGTAAATGGTTGTACATCTGTAAATTCTTCAACAATTACCCAACCAAGTGTTTTAACATTAACAATTAATCCTTTATCTAACTCTATATGTGCAGGAAATAGTATTTCTTATACCGCTACTGCATCTGGAGGTACTGGAGTTATTTCATATTCATGGAGCACTGGAGCTACAACTAATATTATTAGTGTTTCTCCTACAGCAAATACTACATATACTGCCTATGCTACTGATGCAAATGGATGTGTTGTTAATACAATAAATTCGGTTTCGGTTAGTACTTCGCCAACTTTAACTGTTAATTCAGGGGCAATTTGTAGTGGAAATTCATTTACAATAATTCCTAATGGAGCTTTAACGTACACTATATCTGGAGGAAGTTTTGTTGTTAGCCCTTCTTCTACAAATAGTTATACTGTAGTAGGAACTAGCTCAGCAGGATGTGTTAGCTCAGTTGGAGTAATAAGTACAGTTACTGTAAATGCTAACCCTACTGTAAATATTGGTTCTGATATAGAGGTTGGAGCAGGTGATAATTATCAATTCAACCCTACACAAACTGGTGCGGTAACTTATTCTTGGATACCTAATGATTATTTAAATGCGTCAAATGTTATAAATCCAATTACTACCCCTGAAGCAGATATTACTTATACATTAATTGTTACATCTGCAAATGGTTGTATAGCAAGTGATGAGGTAAATGTTAAGGTTTTAGCAGAATTAATCATAGCAAACTACATGAGTCCAAATGGAGATGGACAAAATGATACATGGAAAGTAAATGTACCTGCATTAATTAAAAATTACAGTATTGAAATTATTGATAGCTATGGTCAAAGCGTATTTAAAAAAGATAGTAATTATTCTAATGATTTTGATGGTAAACGTGCAGGACAAGATTTACCTGATGGAGTTTATTATTATTTTATAAAAGATGGAGGTAAAATAAAATATAAAGGAAGTATTACTTTAACAAAATAATTATTCAATTTAAAAATAAATACTGAATTTATAAAAACAAGAAACCCCATTAAACTATTAAATAAAATTAAAATGAAAAAAATATTTTATATCATCTCTATACTTATTGTAGGAAAAACTATAGCTCAACAAAATAGTTTATTTAATACATACAGTTTAGATCCTTTACAATTGAATGTAGCTTATGCTGGTAGTAGTTGCACCGAAGCAAATATTCATTATAGAACGCAATGGATTGGCATGCAAGATGCCCCTAAATTATTGCAATTGAACGCTCATACGGCATTAGGAAAGAGTAATGCACTTGCATTACGAGTAAATTCTCAAACACAAGGCTTATTAAATACTTTAGGAGCTACTATTGGATATGCTTATAGAATAAAAGTTAGTGAAACTGCAAAAGTTCATTTAGGATTAGGAATTGGATGGACTCAAGCTGCATTATTAGCTCAAAAAGCTGTTGTAATTGATGGTAGCGACGCAACTCTTAATAATAGCATACGTCAAACAGTTAATAATTTTGATAGCGAGTTTGGGGCAATGTTCGTTGGAAGTAAATTGAAATTTGGTGTTGCTGCGCTTCATTTGTATAATACAAATGCAAATTTTGCTGGAAATAGTTCTTATAAATCTTTGCCTCAGTTAAATTCGCAACTATCGTATGTATTTAATAAAGATAAAAAGGTTGAAATTGAACCTTGGTTATTAAGCAGAAATACTATAAAAGGTGATAATGTTATTGAAGGTATTTTAAATTTTAATTTTGTAAAAACCATAACTGTTGGTGCTGGATACAGAGCTAATTATGGCTTTTTAGCATTATTGGGAGCAAAAATTGGTGCAATAAAATTAGGTTATAGTTTTGATTATAGTGTTGGTAAAAATGCAACTAATTTAGGAACTTCTCATCAAGTGATGTTGGGCTTTAATACTTGTAAAAATGCAAAAAAAGTAAAACCAGTTGAAGAACCAGTTGTAGTTACGATTCCAACACCAAGTGTTTTGCCTACCGTAGAAGAAGTAAAAGAGGAACCTAAAAAAGAAGAAGTAGTTGTAAATGAGGAACCGAAAGTTGAGCCAGTAAAAGAAAAAACATCTGAAGAAGTGATTACTGAAATGAATCAAATTGCAGATGAAGTTGTTTTCAAATTAAATAAATCTCAGTTAAATGATGAAGGATTGAAAAAGTTAGATAATATTGCTGAGGTAATGAAAAAAGATCCTACTTTGAAAATTAATATTATTGGACATACATGTAATAAAGGTGGTAAAGAAGTAAATGAAATATTATCAGTACGTCGCGCTACTTATGTTCGTGCAGAGTTAGTGAAACGTGGTGTTAACCCTGATAATATTAACCGTAGCATTGGAGTAGGGGCAGAAAATGAGTTGTATGATAATTCTGATTCAGAAAAACAAAGCAAAAATAGAACAGTAAGATTTGAAAGCTCTAAATAGTAATTGACTTTAATTGTATATTATTAGTTTGTATTACCATATAAAATAACAATAAAAAAGAGTAGTTTTTAATTTCAAAAACTACTCTTTTTTTGTAGCTCCAGTAGGAATCGAACCTACATCAAACGTTTAGGAAACGCTTATTCTATCCATTGAACTATGGTGCCAGTTTTTAAGAAACTCTGTAAAGCTAATAAAAAAAAAGGATTATTTATTTGCTTCATTTTCTAAAAAAAACAATAAACTATTAACGTATTTTTTTTATATTCGCTAAAAATAAATAAAAATGGAAGAAAATAACTTATCAAACCAAATGCCTCCACAAGGGCAAAATGTAAATCAACAATTTAATAATCAATTTAATCAAATTCCTTTACCTAACGCTTCAGCTGTTTTGGTTTTAGGTATTATATCAATTGCACTTTGCTGGTGTGCTGGTATTGTAGGTTTAATTTGTGGTATTATTGCTTTAGTATTAGCTAATAAAGCAAATGCTATATATCAAATTAATCCAAATTCATTTACACAATCATCATATAAAAATATGAAAGCTGGTAAAATTTGTGCTATTATTGGTACAATATTATCTTCATTGTATTTTATTTATTACATAATAATATTAATTGCTGTTGGTACAGCTGCATCAATGGCTCCTTGGAGTAATTTTCACTAATAGTAAATTTAAAATAATAAATGCCTTAGAGATTCTCTAAGGCATTTTGTTTTATAAAATGATTACTTGGTTAGAACAACATTTATTTACATGTACAATTAAGTCAAATTTCGGGTTTGATTGTCCTGGTTGTGGTTTACAACGTGCTTTTATAGAATTATTAAAAGGTAATCTTTATGAGTCATTATCATACCACATTGCATTAATCCCTTTTTTAGTAACTATAATTTTATTAATAGTTCAATTAATAAAGAAGTTTAACAATGGCGGTACCTGGGTTATGTGGGCATTTATTGTTACCTCAGGCTTAACATTTGTGCAGTATGTTGTAAAACAAATTATGTACTTTTCTTAATCATCATGCCCTTTAGCATTTTTGATTTTTTGTTGAAGGTATAGCTCTTCTTCTTTTTGCATAGCTATTTTTAAAGAATCACTTATATCCTTTTGTCCAATTTTTTCTAAATTAGGTTTACCTGCATTTACCCAAGCGGTGTACCACATGCTTCCAACCATTATAATACTTTGCTTCATTCTTCTTTCCACCTGGCCTTTTATCATCAAATCATAACGGTTAGTGTATTCAACTGAATAAACTTTAGTCATTAATTTACCTCTATTTTCATAAGAATATTTTTGATCAGTAGGAAATTCTTTATTTAAAATGGCTTCAAATTTCAGAACACTATCAACTGCCATATGGCTATCATAAACTGTTTTCCAAGCCATTTTTAATGGCGAATCTATATATATGGC
>ERZ724520.623-NODE-623-length-18709-cov-6.983489_pt1 | contig 18709 bp, 18 predicted proteins | sample MGYA00376053_ERZ724520 | MGnify/ENA primary metagenome ERZ724520 (study PRJEB28724, sample SAMN07190886) | activated sludge metagenome | isolation source: activated sludge of sewage treatment plant in Hong Hong | place: USA: Christiansburg, Virginia | collected...
GCGCCGGTGCCAACACCGCCTGGGTACCCAGCCCTACCGGCGCCACGCTGCACGCCCTGCACTACCACCAGGTGCTGGTATCCGACATCCAGAAGGATCTGGAAAAAACCAACTACGAAAAGGCGCGCGACGGCATCCTGGCCAACCTGCTGCAAGTGCCAGTCACCGCGACGCCCACCTGGACCGATGCCGAGAAGCAGCAGGAGCTGGACAACAACGCACAAGGTATCTTGGGTTATGTGGTGCGCTGGGTTGACCAGGGCGTGGGCTGCTCCAAGGTGCCCGACATCCACAACATCGGCCTGATGGAAGACCGCGCCACCCTGCGCATCAGCAGCCAGCATATGGCGAACTGGTTGCACCATGGTGTGGTCACCCAGGCCCAGGTGGAAGAAACCTTCCAGCGTATGGCCGCCGTGGTGGACAAGCAGAATGCCGGCGACAAGTTGTACCAGCCCATGGCCGGTAACTTTGAAACATCGATGGCTTACAAGGCGGCGTGTGAGCTGGTGTTCAAAGGGTTGGCACAGCCCAGTGGGTACACCGAGCCGCTGTTGCATGCTTGGCGCTTGAAGGTGAAGGCAGCGGCCTTAGCTGTAAAGGCGTAATCGCTCTTAATTTAGGAGCTGCTTGCGCAAGTAGCCCAAGGACTGGACGCCAATTTGGCCCATAAACTCCCATGAAGACGGCACCTGAGGGTGCCGTTTGCTTTTCCAAAATTTCGCGGTCTATCTAAATTCTCACTAGAGATAACATCGCGCAATGCATTCAAAAGAAAAGTTGAGCGAAAAATGAACGAATGGGGATTCACCGCCGAAGTCAAGGACTGGATTGGGCAGATATCCAAGCTGAACCCTAATCTCCCATTTGTAGGAGCCAGAGTAGAAGAAGTGAGTAAGGGCACTCAGAAACGCAACGACCTAACCTTAATAGACCGCGACGGCTATGCCATCTTGACCGGCGAGGTCAAGCTCCCCGATGCGCCCGATGGGGGGAGCCCTTACCGAGCGGAAGTAGTTAAAGACGCGCAACAAAAAGCGCTACGCGCTGGTGTTAAGTTTTTCTTCACTTGGAACGTGAACGAGTGCGTGCTTTGGGAAACCGCTACCGCTGGCGCTGGCTTAAAAGACCGTGCTTATGAGCGCTGGACAGTGGCCACTGTCACCAACCGTGCTCAGTTGGACGCCGCTCCTGTCCAAGCACGAATTCATGAATGGCTCGTCACTTTCCTTCATGACGCAGCCCGGATAATTAAATCAGGCAAAGTTGGCGGTGGACGAACTCCCGACATCAAATTCGTCGAGGCTCTGGAGGCCGCGCTCACTGTTCCAATTCGGCATACCCACGAAGCGCTGGCCAAACGCTATGTCAGCAGCCACAGCTTCAAACGCGACCTAGATCAATGGATGGTTTCGGTTGGTTGGACGGTGGTCAGCGATGCGGACGGGCTGCACGATTTGCTTGAGCGTGCCGCCAAGTTTGGCTGCTACTTGTTCGTCAACAAGCTGGTTTTTCATGAAGCTCTGCTGAAGAAGTATGGCAAGACGATGGCGCCGCTGAACGCGCCGCCCGAAATCACCACCGGCGACGAGTTGCAAATGCGTTTGCAGCATTTCTTTGCTGAAGCCAAGCAAGTCACCGGTGACTACGAGACCATCTTTGGCGACGACCCCAAAGATATGGGCCGCCGAATCCCGTTTTACGCCGATGCTGCAGTACAAGGCTGGCGGGGTCTCATCGACCAAATCCACGAATTCGATTTTTCCAAACTCGACTACGAAGTGGTCGGCAGCATCTTTGAACGCTTGATAGGACCAGAAGAGCGTCACAAGTTTGGTCAGTTTTATACCCGCGTCGAAGTAGTGGACCTGATCAACAGCTTCTGTATTTTCACTGGTGACGCCAAAGTGCTCGATCCAGCCTGCGGTGGTGGTACCTTTCTGGTGCGTGCCTACGCCCGAAAGAAGGTCTTGGCAGAGAACCGCAACCACCGAGATCTGTTAACCGACGTCTACGGCACAGACATCTCTCAGTTCGCCGCACACCTAACGACGATGAACCTAGCCACCAGAGACTTGGTGGAGGACGAGAACTACCCGCGCATAGGGCGCTCAGACTTTTTCAACGTGTTGCCCGACTCACCCTTCGTTAAGCTACCGCAAAAGCTCAAGGCTGAGGGGCTGGGCATCAAATATCAGAACATCTCGATCCCGCCATTGGATGCAGTGATTGCCAACCCACCCTATGTGCGACAAGAAGACATTCCCCGAGCCAAGAAGAAGCCCAAGGACGGTGGACCGGAATCGGGTACTAAGGAGTTCTACAGTCGCAGAGTCGAACAAATGGCCAAGGCAAAGCTGCCCGGTCGCTCCGACCTACACTGTTACTTTTGGCCGCACGCATCAACTTTTCTGAAACAACAAGGCATGCTGGGCTTCATCACATCCAGCCAATGGTTGGATGTGGAATACGGCTTTCACCTGCAACGCTGGTTGCTGCAGAACTTCGAAATTCTGGCCGTGCTGGAAAGCCCAGTGGAACCATGGTTTGTGGGCGCGCGAGTTGCGACAGCGGTCACTATTGCGAGACGATGTGACAATGCTGCGCAAAGAGAAGCCAACACTGTGCGCTTCATTCAGCTGAGAAAACCGCTGAACGAGCTGCTTGAGCACGACGCAACAACCCTTGGTGCCATGCTCGCTGCCGACGCGCTGCGCGATGAGATTTTGCAAATCACCGAAGACGTGACACATGGCCGCTACCGTGCCCGCCTAGTGAATCAGGGCGCGCTGTGGCAAGAAGGTGTTGAACTCGGTCGGATCATGCGTGGTGAAGAACCGTCATCTGACGAAGAAGACACCGATGACGCCGGCGAAAACTCCTCTTCTGAAAAATCGAAGACTGTAGACGACTACTACGGCGGAAAGTGGGGCGTTTATCTCCGGGCTCCAGATCTCTGGTTTGAACTATTTGATGTGTTCGGCGACCGTTTTTGTTCGTTTGGCCAGTTAACTGAAGTGCGCCGAGGAATCACGACCGGCAAAGACGAGTTCTTCTATCCAAAAGATGTGACCGCAAACTGCTTGGCAACGTTCTCTGATCCGGTTGGATTCGAACATGAGTACGGCGTACCGCGTTCACTGGTCGTAGGCGGAAGCATCAAGCTGGTCCTCGCTGGCGAGAAACGAGGCGAACTTCACGCCATCGAGTCCGAGTACCTCGAACCTGAGGTTCACAGCCTCATGGAAGTCAAAGGTTTTGTCGCTCGCGCAAGCGACTGCTCACGATTGATCTTCCTCGCGCCTTCTCCCAAAAGTGCTTTGAAAAAGTGGGCTAGGGCCTATGTGAAATGGGGCGAGGAGCGAGGTGTGCATCTGGGCTCAACTTGCGCGCAGCGAGTGACCAAAGACAAGGAATGGTTTGACTTGACCGGACATCGGCGTGGTGTTGCGTATTGGCCCAAGGCACAACAGTACAAACACGCGATACCGCTCAACACCGACGATCTGCAAGCCAACTGCAATCTCTACGACTTGTTTCCAGTGGAAGGTGTCAGCGGCAAGGCACTCACGGCGCTGCTGAACAGTACCTTGATCATTTTGGCCAAGCACCAATTCGGCCGTCCCGTAGGCGTAGAAGGCAACCTAAAAACCGAAATCGTCGATGTCTCGATGATGCTCGTACCTGATTTAAGGCTAGCACCGCGGAAGACGATTCAGGCGTTGGAAGCGGCCATGGATACTTTGGCCGAACGCGAGCCCAAACAACTGCTCTCAGAGCGTCGACTCAGAACAATGGCATTCGAAAAATCTGGCAAGCATGCAGAACTGGAGCTATTGCCAAATAACTGCGAATTGGACATGCCGGATCGCCGCGCTCTAGATCACGTCGTGTTTGAACTACTCGGCGTCAAGACCAGGAAGGAGCGGGACGACCGAATCAACGCTTTGTACGATTACTTGCGCCAATTTTTCGAAGACACGCGTGACAAAGAGGAACAGGCGATCTTCAATAAGAACACGACGAAACGCAAAGGCTCAGTAAGTCCTCAAGACCTGGCAACCCAACTTGCCGCCGAACTCAACACCCAAGAGCCAAACTTGTTTCGCTCGTACAAAGATTTGTTCAACGATGCCGGTATCGGCGACAAATGGATTGCCAAAGAAGTTCCTGCTGATGGAACCCCTGAAACACATGCAGACCTACACGATGTTGGGGTGCGCTTCGTCCGCGGTAAGAAACACATCGACTTTGTCTCCATGCCATCTGAAGCGCATGCAGCACTTGCTGTGCAAGCAATCACTGAAATGCGTAGAGAAACTGTGCAGTTGCCACGCGATGAGATTTTGTGCTCCACATTCTTGGCTAGCTACAAGTCATTTCTGGAAAAGAGAAACCGTCGCCTGAAAGAAGCAATCGCGGAACGCGTTGCAGATGAAGAGACTCAAAGCACTGTGTTCGAGTTTCTAATCGAACGTGTGCGCCGCGGTGCCTTAGCCCACTAGGTACAGCCACCCATCCTCGACTATGTGGTGCGCTGGGTCGACCAGGGCGTAGGCTGCTCCAAGGTGCCAGACATCCACAACATCGGCCTGATGGAAGACCGCGCCACACTGCGCGTCAGCAGCCAGCACATGGCCAACTGGTTACACCATGGCGATCACCAAAGAGCAGCTCACCGAGACCTTCGAGCGCATGGCTGCGGAGCCGCTGCTGCATGCTTGGCGCCGGAAGGTCAAGGCGGCGGCCTGAGCGGCAAGCCTCGTAAGCCGCTCAGGCCGCTCCTGATTTAGGAGCGGCTTACGCCCATTCCACGAGGGTTATAGGCCAATCTGGCACTTAACCCTCGGTCTGCATCGCCGGCCGCGCCTGGACCTGGCCCAGCCATCGCTGCACGTGGGCATGGTCGGCCACCGGAGCGCCGACATAGGCGCTGTAGCCCATCACCGAGCCGACCAGCAGGTCCACCAGCGAATACGCGTCGCCCAGCATCCACGGCTGGCGTGCCAGCCTGGTATCGAGCAGGGCCAGCAGCCCATTGAGCTCGGCCCGGGCCGCGTCGGCATGGGCGCTGCTGCGCAGTGCCTCATCCGCCAGGGTCGCGCGGTGCAGACGTGTCAGCACAGCACCGTAGCTGACATAGGCCCAGGCACACCAGGAGAGGGCTTGCAGGCGCTCGGGCGTGCCGGCCGCCGGCCACAGCCCGCGCTCGACGCCATGGGTCTCGCCCAGCCACAGCTGGATGGCCAGCGCCTCGAACATCGGCGCGCCGTCGACCGTCAGCGTCGGCACCTTGGCATTGGGGTTCAGCGCCAGAAAGCCCGGGCCGTGCTGCTCGCCGGCCCGGATGTCGATCTTGACCTTCTCATGCGGAAGGCCCAGCTCGGCTAGTGCGCAGGCGACGGGGGTGGCGCTGGACATGGGGTGCCAGTACAAAACGATGGAGGACATAGTGTGTTTTCCTTGTGATGCATCGACACAGCGCCGATGAAGGTGTCACTGTAGAAAGCATTGCGGACAGATTCGGCCCTCAATCGTCGCTATAGTGGCCCGATGTTGAGTGCCTCCTCGCGATTGCTGCGCCTGTTGTCCCTGCTGCAGGCCCGGCGCCATTGGGCCGGGCGCGAGCTGGCCGAGCGCCTGGCCGTGCATCCGCGCACCCTAAGGCGTGATATCGACCGGCTGCGCGAACTGGGCTATCCGGTTGCGGCCAGCAGCGGCGTCGCGGGTGGTTATGCCTTGCGGCCGGGCCAGGCGCTGCCTCCGCTGCTGCTGGACGACGACGAGGCGCTGGCTGTCGCGATCGCCCTGCGCACCGCCGCCTCCGGCCGGGTCGGCGGCATCGAGGAGCCCGCGTTGCAAGCCATGGTCAAGCTCGAACAGTTGATGCCGCTGCGCTTGCGCCAGCGCGCCGATGCGCTGCGCTCGGCCGTGCACGCCCTCGATGCGGTCGGGCCCAGCGTCGATGCCGGCCTGCTGACCGATCTCGCCGGTGCCTGTCGCGACCAGCTGGGCCTGGACTTCGACTATGTTGACGCGAAGGGCGGGCACAGCCGGCGGACGGTCGAGCCGCAGGGCGTGGTCCACACCGGCAGCCGCTGGTATCTGGTGGCCTGGGACCGGGGGCGCAGCGATTGGCGCACCTTCCGCATCGACCGCATTGCAGGCGCGGCAGCGGTCGGCGGGCATTTTGCGCCGCGCGTCGGCCCCGAGGGCGGCGATCTGCGTGCTTTTGTTGCACGCTCCTTGGTCATTGCGCCCCATGCCGAGCAAGCCCGGGTAATCCTGCACGCGCCGCTGGCCCAGATGGCTGCCCGCATTCCGGCCACCGCCGCGCGGCTGGAGGCGGTCGACGGCAATGCGCAGCGCTGCCTGCTGCTATGCGGCGCCAATGCCCTCGATTCGCTGGTCTACTGGCTGATCGTGCTGGATGTCGAGTTCGAGGTGCTGGAGCCGCCGGCCTTGCGGGAACGGCTGGCACTGGCGGCGCAGCGGATCACGCGGAGCTTGGCCAGGGGCTGACGCAAAGGTCGGCAACTTCGGCACGTCTGCGGCCTGATCAATAAGCCCTACAAACCGCTCCTGATTTAGGAGCATTGTGCACACAATCTGCGGGGGCTGGAGGCCAATTAGGCACATAACCATCCCTCCAAAAAGTGGCCTCGGGGTGCCGTGCTCTTGTGGGATATTCGGACCACGGCGGCTTGGTACCATACGTTTATGCCCTCTGCCAAACTCCTCTTCCCTCGCATCGAGAACTGCTCGACACCAAGTCTGTGGTTGATGCGGGTCCCGATATTTCGGAGCGAATGATTGGCTAGTCTTTTTCACAATCTAAACCCAGAGAAGGCGCTGATCTGGCGGATCATCCACCGCGACAATTTGCCGTGGGTGCTGCAGCATGGCCTGCACTGCGGTAACGGTGCCCAACGTGCCCCCAACTGGGTGAGCATTGGCAATTCGGAGTTGATAGACAAGCGGGCACGCCACTCGGTGCCAGTGCCACCGGGCGGGCTGCTTAACGATTACGTGCCTTTCTATTTCACGCCCTTCTCGGTGATGATGCGTAACATCCGCTCCGGGCGCGGCGGCGTGCAGCAGCGGCAGAACGACGAGATCGTGATTCTGGTGTCCAGCCTGCACCATGTAGCCCAGCAGGGGCTGCCGTTTTTGTTCACCGACATGCATGCTTATTACCGCTGGGCCACGTATTACAACGACTTGGCCCATCTGGACAAGGTGGACTGGAAGCTCTTGCAGGCCCGGGATTTCAAGCGGGACGAGAACGATCCTGCCAAGTTTGAGCGTTATCAGGCCGAAGCGCTGATCCACCGACACTGCCCGGTATCCGGGTTGGTAGGTATTGTTTGCCATTCAGAAGCAGGCAAAATGCAGGCTCAGGCGCAAGTTGCAGCCCTTGGGCTGAGTTTGCCGGTTCATGCACGTCCGGGGTGGTATTTCTGATGCTCAATTTCACAACAGGTAATTTGCTGGAAGCCCGCGCACAAGCGCTGGTGAACACAGTGAACACCGTGGGCGTGATGGGCAAAGGCATTGCGCTGATGTTCAAAGAGCGCTTTGACGACAACTACCGCCAATACGCAGCCGCCTGCAAAGCGCACGAGGTGCGCACCGGCCACATGTTCATCACCCAGCCCGCTGAACTGGATGGCCCGCGCTGGATTGTGAATTTCCCTACCAAGCAGCACTGGCGTTCCCCATCCAAGTTGGAATGGGTGATTGAAGGCCTGCAGGACCTGCGTAAGTTTCTCATCGACAACCAGATCAAATCCATCGCAATCCCCCCCTTGGGCGCGGGCAATGGCGGACTGGACTGGGAAGTGGTGAAGCCGGAAATTAAACGTGCGCTGGGCGGTCTGACCGACATAGAGATCACCGTGTTTGAACCCACCAAGCAGTACCAGAACGTAGCCAAGCGCGCTGGCGTTGAAAAGCTGACCCCGGCCCGCGCGCTGATTGCTGAGCTGGTGCGCCGCTACTGGGTGCTGGGCATGGAATGCAGCTTGCTGGAAATTCAAAAGCTGGCTTGGTTTCTTGAGAGGTCTATCGAACGACTCATGCCTGGTAACAATCCGTTGGACTTGCAGTTTGAAGCGAACCGGTATGGCCCGTATGCGAACCGCCTTGACAAACTTATCGACAAGCTGGATGGCAGCTATCTGCACTGCGATAAGCGAATTGCAGATGCGGACAAGTTGGATGTGATCTGGTTTGATGACGACCGCAAGGACTTGGTGCAGGCCTTTTTGCAAAGCGAAGCCAAAGCTTACCTTCCTGCACTCGAAGAAACGGCTGCGCTGATTGACGGATTTGAATCCCCGTTTGGCATGGAGTTGCTTGCCACGGTAGATTGGTTATTAACCCATGAGCGTGTGGCCCCTACCGTCTCTGCGGTGCGCCAAGGATTGCTGACATGGCCTGTGCCCGGAGCGGCTCAACGCAAAGCCAAATTGTTTCATGACGAGGCAATTGGCATTGCGCTGGAGCGGCTTACCAACCCACCACGCCAAGCCGCTGCTACCTGACTCCACCTGCCCATGTAGGAGTGGAGCGGGGTAGCGCTACCTTTCTTGCGGCAGCCAACCACACAGGGCTGGCGTGGTGCTCACTTGGAACTTTAGGCCATTCCGCACAACCCGCTGGCAGGCACTCCGTCAGGCTTTGACCCAGGCGCTGCGGTAGTCGGCTGCGTACTTTTCTAGCGTGATGGGTGGGCGGCCCAGCAGGGTTTGCACGGCATCCGTCGTGCGCTCGGAGTAACCAGCCTTGAAGAACCCCAGAATCATCAGCAAAAACTCGGCATAGGCCGGTGGCAGGCCTGCCTGCAACAGGGCGCCGCGCATGTCGCTCTCGGGGATGTCCTGGTAGGTGATCGTCTGGCCGGTCACCTTCGACAGAATGGCGGCCACCGCGTCATGGTCCACCGCCACTCCGCCGGTCAGATCAAAGTCGCGCTGGTTGAAGTCATCAGTGCTCAGCAGGCGCGCAGCCACTGCGGAAATGTCGCGTGCATCGATGAAGCTGCCTTTGGCGGCGCCCACCGGCAGGAAAATCTTTCCATGTTCGAGGATGCCTTGAATCCAGAACGAGTTGAAGTTCTGCATGAACCAGTTGGGTCGGATGATGTTGTACACCAGCCCCGAGGTTTCCAGATGCACCTCGGCTTTGCGCATGGGTGCGTTTTCATCGGCGTTGGCCCCCATGGCGGTCATGAGAACGACCTTCTGCACACCGTGGGCCTTGGCTGCGTCCACCACCGGGTTGAGCAGTTCGTCCTGGTTGGTATGGCCGGGTGGGGACAACATGAACACTTTGCTGACACCCTGCAACGCAGTGTCCAGGCCGGCACGGGTCACCAAATTCAGGTGTACCTCGGTGGCGGGGTCGGTGACCGGGCGGCTGGTGGCTTTGAGGACGTTGTGCCCTGCCGCGCGCAACAAGCGCACGAGTTCGGAACCGACCGTGCCGTTGGCACCGATGACGAGTGTGCGAGACATATTCATTTCCTAGAGAAGAGTGGTTGATGGGTGAATGATCCGCCTAAAACACCGCACTCTGAATAGACAAAAATACGTTTTTCATGTCCAATCGTACAAAATACCCTCCCACTCATTTCACAACGGGCCATCAGACCCATGGATCTATTGACTGACATCTTCCGCCAGGCAGGGCTGCGCCGCCGGCTTTTGGACCAACGCCACCTGCGCGTCGCCACCGCCCTACAGTTCCCGTGTGATCGCAGCATGGGCGTGCACGTGGTGACGGCGGGGCAGGTGTATTTGCATGCCCCATCCCTGCCGCAACCACTGTGTCTGCAAGCCGGAGACGTGGCGGTCATGGCGCGCGGCTGCGTGCACACCATCAGCACCCATGAAGACTTGGGTAGTGTGCAAACCGTTGCCCTCGACCACGCATGGCCCTTGCCAGAGAAGGGTGCACCCGACGATGCGCAGCAGAACGCACTCATCAGCGGTGCTTACCAGTTCTGGCACACACCGGTGCATCCGTTCTTTGCGGAAATGCCCGACTGGCTGGTGCTGCGTGCACAGGATGGCCCCTATCCCCCGGCCATGGCGCACAGCATGGAGCTGCTGCAGCAGGAACTGGCCCTGCGCGAGCTGGGCAGCGAGACCCTGGTGTACGGGCTGCTGGATGTGATTTTTGTATTGCTGATGCGAGAAATGTTGCAGCGCCAGGGCGAGCGCACATCGTGCTGGAGCCACGGCATCCAAGACCCCCTGGTGATGAAGGCGGTACAAGCCATGCACGACGACTGCGCCCGCGCTTGGACACTGGACAAGTTGGCGCAGCATGCAGGGCTGTCGCGCACCAGCCTGGCGGAGCGCTTTCGCGAATCGATGGGCAATACACCGCTCAACTATTTGCGCACGGTACGCATGCAAAAAGCCATGGCCGCACTGAGCGAGTCGGAGCGCTCACTGGAGCAAATTGCCCGAGAGGTCGGTTACACCGATGCGTTCAGCTTTTCCAAGGTGTTCAAGCGCACGGTGGGCACGGCTCCGCGCGACTTCCGCAGGCAGGACACGGAGGACAAATCGCTGGCTTGGCGCATCGGCTAGTCACCGAAGTTCTGTCGCGCATAGCTTGCGATATTCTTGTGGGATGAGCCCGGCCCACACTTTGCAGGAGATCGACCTTGTGTACCGCCGCGATGCGCGGCGCGTCTTTGCCACGCTGGTGCGGTTATTGGGTGATTTTGATCTTGCGGAAGAGGCGCTTCACGAGGCCTTTCGCGCCGCGCTGGAGCAGTGGCCCCAACACGGTGTGCCGGGCAATCCATCGGCATGGCTGGTGTCTGCCGGGCGCTTCAAGGCCATTGACAGCATCCGTCGGCAGGCGCGTTTCACGTCCACCGAAACCATGGACCAGCCGCTGGAGGCGATTGCCGATGACACGCTGCCCACCGACGAATCTGCTGAACTGGAAGACGACTCGCTGCGCCTGATCTTCACCTGCTGCCACCCCGCACTCGCGCCCGATGCCCAGGTTGCGCTCACCTTGCGAGAGGTCTGTGGCCTGACCACCGAAGAGATCGCACGCGCCTACCTGGTACCTGCACCCACCGTGGCACAGCGCATCGTCCGCGCCAAGGCCAAAATCCGGGACGCCAAGATTCCGTACCGAGTGCCGGAGTCTGATGAACTGGCGCAGCGCATGCCCAGTGTGTTGCGGGTGCTTTATCTGGTGTTCAATGAGGGCTACTCACCGTCGTCGGGTGTACTGCTGACCCGTGAAGATTTGTCACAAGAGGCCATCCGCCTGACCCGGCTGATTGCCAGCGTGCTGCCGCTCCCAGCCTTGGCCGAAGTCCATGGTTTGCTGGCGCTCATGTTGCTGCATGAATCGCGCCGCGCCGCCCGCACAGACAGTGCTGGCAACTTGATACCCCTCGAAGAACAAGACCGCAGAATCTGGCAGGCCGAGCTGATAACCGAGGGCTGTGTAATGGTGGTGAAAGCCCTGCAGATGCCCGGCATAGGCCCCTACGCCCTGCAGGCTGCCATTTCCGCCGTACATGCCGAGGCCCAAACGGCCAACCAGACCGATTGGGGGCAGATTGTCGGCCTCTACGACGAGTTGTTGCGCATGGAGCCCACTCCCGTCGTTGCACTCAACCGCGCGGTAGCCGTTGCCATGCACGGCGGGTGTGAGCAAGGACTCGCGCTGGTGGATGAACTCCTCAAGCTCCCTGCCATGCAGGATTACCACCTGGCACACGCGGCCCGTGCCGATCTGTGCCGCAGGTTGCAGCGTTGGGACGAAGCGAGCGCCTCTTACGAGGCGGCTTTGGCACTGGTGCAGTTGGAACCCGAGCGTCGCTTCCTGGAGCGGCGGCTGTCAGAAATTGCAAACTGATCAAAAATATTGTTTCTGTGGATGTCGAATCGGCCCCGGCCTGATCGACTAGTTTGTTTAAGACCCGCCGCCCGTCGGCACCCCTGCTAAAGGAGCCCCCATGCAAATCACGGTTGAAACCCTTATCCACGCGTCCGTAGCCAAAGTCTGGAGCGCCTACACCACGCCGGCCGACATCGTCCAATGGAATGCGGCGTCTGACGACTGGCACACCACCAAAGCAACCGTCGACCTGCGCGAGGGCGGCGCCTTTTCGTCCCGCATGGAGGCCAAGGACGGCAGTTTTGGGTTCGACTTTGCGGGCACGTATACCAAGGTCGTGCCGAACCAACGCATCGAATACGCCTTTGGCGACCGCACCGGCACCGTGGAATTTATCGAGGGCGCCGATGGCGTGACCGTCCGTTCGACCTTTGATGCAGAGACCGAAAACCCGGTGGAGCAGCAGCGGTTCGGCTGGCAGTCCATTCTGAACAAGTTTGCCCAACACGTGGAGACGTCCAAGTGATCCAAACCCGTCTGAAGACACTGTGGACAACTCTGGCCCTGGTCGTATCCGGCAATGTTATGGCTGCACCGGTCAGCTACACCATTGACCCCGCCCATACCTACCCCAGTTTTGAGGCCGACCACATGGGCATCTCGGTCTGGCGGGGCAAGATGAACAAAAACTCCGGCACCGTGGTGCTGGACAAGGCCGCCGGAACCGGCACGGTGGAGATCACCGTTGATCTGGCGTCCATCAACTTCGGCCTGCCGGTCATGAACGCCTGGGCGACTGGCAAAGACTTCTTCAACGTGAAGAAGTCCCCGCGCGCCACCTACAAGGGCACCCTGGAAAAGTTTGTGGATGGCAGCCCGACGCAGGTGAGCGGTGCGCTTACGCTCAATGGCCACACACAACCGGTCAACCTGAGCATCCATCTGTTCAAGTGCATTCCTCACCCCATGCTCAAACGCGAGCTCTGTGGTGCCGACGCCAGTGGTAGTTTCAAACGCGACGCCTTTGGGCTCTCGGCCGGCAAGGACTATGGCTTCAACATGGATGTAGGCCTGCGCATTCAGGTCGAAGCGGTGGCCACACAATAAAAAGGGAACCCTCCATGAAATACCTCTGCCTGGTCTACCTGTCCAAAGAGAAGTGGAGCGCCTGCCCGGACGCCGTGTGTTTCGAGGCCGCAAAGGGCCTGCAAGCCAGTGGCCATCTGCTGGCCGCCGAACCCCTGCACCCGGTGGAAACCGCCACCACCCTACGGGTGCGCAACGGCCAGTTGTCCATGACCGATGGTCCCTTTGCCGAAACCAGGGAACAACTGGCGGGCTTCTACCTTCTGGAGGCCAAGGATCTGAACGATGCCATCCGCCTGGCCACCAAGATCCCGCCGGTGCAACACGGCAGCATTGAAGTGCGCCCGGTGCGGGAACTGGACGTAGCGGGTTTTCAATCTTTCACGCCGCCGGCCAGCGAACTTTCAAACTGATACGACCCAAAACAAGGAGCTAAACATGCAATACATCGATGGATTCGTAGCCGCAGTGCCAACCGAGAACAAGGAAAAGTACATCCAGCACGCCTCGCAGGCCGCGCCCCTCTTCCGGGAATTCGGCGCACTGAAGGTGGTGGAGTGTTGGGGTGACGATGTGCCGGATGGAAAACTTACCTCCTTCCCCATGGCGGTCAAGAAAGAAGAGAACGAAAGCGTCGTGTTCTCCTGGGTCGTCTGGCCCTCGCGCGAAGTGCGCGACGCGGGCTGGAAGCAACTCATGGCCGATCCCCGCATGACATCACAAGCCAACCCCATGCCCTATGACGGCAAGCGCCTGATCTATGGCGGCTTTCAGACGATTGTGGAGATGTGAGCTGCGAACCGACCCACATGCGGAAAATTAGCACCTTGGAGCGATCATGTCGAAATCGATTTTCATCAGCCTGCCGGTGACCGATCTGGCCGCGTCGGTGGCCTTCTACACAGCCCTGGGGTTTGTGAACAACCCCAAATTCTCGGATGATTCCGCTGCATGCATGGTCTGGAGCGAAGCCATCAACGTCATGCTGCTCACCCACGCCAAGTGGCAGACATTTACCACCCGACCGATCCCACCTGCAACCTCCAGCGAAGTGGCGTTCAACCTGTCCTGCGAGAGCCGGAAAGCCGTCGATGCCATGAACGCGGCCGCCGCCGCCAACGGCGGAACAGGTGACATCAATCCGCCACAGGATCACGGCTTTATGTACAGCCGTGACATGTCCGACCCCGACGGCCACATTTGGGGCGCGATGTGGATGGACCTGGCAGCTATGCCCGCATGTGAGCAGAACACGTGAGCTTGCAGTACGCCGCCAGAACTCGGGACTTCGCTGTGCAACGAGGCGAAAATTGGCGACGGCATGTAGTTCACATCCTGAACGTCTGCTCTATTCATTCGACGCGCAATGTGCTCCGCATTTAAGAGCTGCCTGCGCAGTACACACGGGGGCTACAGGCCAATTTCGTTCACAAATTCTCGCACCGTCACGATCCGGCACGCGCCATGGCTTTTGAGCATCAGCACGCCCCGCTTGTCGCCGGAGACCAGCACGTTGACGCCACCACCTTCGGCCATAGCCAGCAAGAAGTTATCGAAGGGGTCGGGTGAGCGGTCTACACGGGGCAAGGTTTCTATCCAGACCGCCATGTCCCGCAACTGGTTGATCATTTCGCCGGCAAGTGCCGGGCGGATCAGCGCACGCACTGCATCCAGGCGAGTCACGGCCCTGATTTCTTCAAGCTGCAACTCGCACGTGAGCAACTCAAACACGCCGCGCCGCCAGGCGGTGACCAATTGGGCGGACGTTGACTTGCCCACCAGCAAGGCGCTGATCAGCACATTGGTATCCAGCACCACGCGCATAACGGACTAGACCGACTTCTTGGCGGCTGACTTCTTGGTGGCTGACTTTTTAGCAGTCGCCTTGGGTTTACCCGCACGGTAGGGTGGCGCAGCCTCCATGGCGACTAGTGGTGGCGTTGCGGATTTGAAGGCGTCATACCGCGCATTGGCAAGCCCTTCTTCACGTACCTGTGACAAGGCCTCGTCCAACAGGTTTTCCGCGTCCGCCGCCGCCAAACCATCCAGGCCCTCGCGCGCCTGGCCGAGCATCTGGTCAAACACGCGCCAACGCACCGCCTCTTCCACAAAGGCCGAGAGATCGCCCTTCTTAAAGCCTCGCCGAGCCAAAAAACTGCGCACTGCGACATTGGTTTGCTCTGAAATCACCAGATTCCAGCGGGTGGCCGCGTTGGGTATTGGGGATGAAGGCATGGCGGAGTTAGGTGTTTGTGTGTTTATGCGTAAGTATAGGTAGCTGCCTTTTCGTTTGCAACCGCTGCGCGAGAATCAAGCCCTCACCCACCACCCGCACCGCATCCACTGCCCGCAAATCCCCAGCCAAAAAGGCCAAGTCCGCCAAGCCGACCGAGCCCCGCCTGTCGCGCACGCGCCGCCCGCCGGAGTTGGAGGTTGTCGATTGGCAGACCGCGCTGCGCCGCCAGTTTGGCCGCGAGCAAAACTTCGGGCTGGAAAACCTGGGGTCGGAGCCGGTGTTCTCGGACTTTCGCGTCAGCAACCCTAGCAGTGGCACGCGTTACCGTGTGGCCATTCGCGGGCTGGCACCGGGGCACAACTTTTGCACCTGTCTGGATTACGCCACCAACGACCTGGGCACCTGCAAACACATCGAGTTCACCCTTGCCAAGCTACAGGCCAAGCGCGGAGCAAAGGCAGCGTTCGCGCAGGAGTTTCAGCCCAGCTACAGCGAAATTTGGCTCGACTACGCGGGCGAGCGCCGCGTGCGCTTCAGCGCGGGTTCGGATTGCCCGGCCACCGTGTTGCGGCGAGCGAAAACTCTGTTTGATGCCGACGCGGGTTGGACCATGCGCCGGGACCAACAAGGCGCGTTGGAGCACCTGCTGCAAGCCGCACAGACCAGCGGCCACGAACTGCGCTGCCGCGACGATGTCTGGCAGTTCATCGCCCAAATCCGGGACGGTGAGCGCCGCCATGTGGCCTTGAAGGAGGCTTACCCCAAGGGTGTCAAAGACAAAGCCTTGACGCGCCTCTTGAAGGTCAAGCTTTACCCCTACCAGGCCGAGGGCGCGCTGTTCGCAGCCTTGGCGGGGCGTTGCCTGATTGGCGACGAGATGGGCCTCGGCAAGACCATTCAGACCATCGCCGCCGCCGAGTTGTTCGCCCGCCACTTCGGCGTGAGTCGGGTGCTGGTGGTGTGCCCGACCTCGCTCAAGCACCAGTGGAAGAACGAGATCGAACGCTTCGCGGACCGCAGCGTGCAGGTGATCCACGGCCTGCGCGCGCAGCGCCAACAACAATACCGCGAAGACGTGTTCTGCAAGATCACCAACTACGAAACCCTGGTGCGCGACGCCGACCTGATTGACGCCTGGGCGCCCGAGCTGGTGATTGCCGACGAGGCGCAGCGCATCAAGAACTGGAACACCGTCGCCGCGCGCGCGCTCAAGCGCATCGCCAGCCCCTACGCCGTGGTGCTGACCGGCACGCCGCTGGAGAACCGCTTGGAAGAGCTGATCTCCATCGTGCAGTTCGTTGACCAGCACCGGCTAGGCCCCACCTGGCGCCTGCTCGATGAACACCAGGCCCGGGACGAAGTCGGCCGCGTCATCGGCTACCGCGCGCTGGACCGCATCGGCCAAACGCTGGCACCCGTGATGCTGCGCAGGCGCAAGGCCGAGGTGTTGACGCAGTTGCCCGAGCGGGTGGACAACCGCATCTTTGTGCCACTGACGCCGCAACAGCGCGTGCACCACGACGAAAACGGCGTCATCGTCTCGCGCATCGTTCAGCGCTGGCGCAAGACCGGTTACCTGTCGGACAGCGACCAGCGCCGCCTGCAATGCGCCTTGCAGAACATGCGCATGGCCTGCAACAGCACCTTTTTGCTGGACCACGAAACCGACCACGGCAACAAGGTCGATGAACTGATGACGCTGCTGGACGAAGTGTTGGAAGACCCGTCCGCCAAGGCAGTTGTCTTTAGCCAGTGGCTGGGCACCCATGAGCTGATTCAACGCCGACTGGTGGAGCGAACACAAAGAAAACAAAGCCAGACTTGGGGCCACGTGTTATTCAACGGCAACGTGCCCGGCGACAAGCGCGGTGCACTGGTCGACCAGTTCCACAACGATCCGAATTGCCGTCTGTTCCTGTCGACCGACGCAGGCGGCGTCGGGCTGAACCTGCAACACGCCGCTGCCGTGGTCGTGAATATGGACCTGCCATGGAACCCGGCGGTGCTGGAGCAGCGCATAGGCCGCGTGCACCGCATGGGCCAGTCGCGCGGCGTGCAGGTGGTCAATTTTGTCGGCCAAGGCAGCATTGAAGAAGGCATTCTGTCCATCCTGGCCTTCAAGAAGTCGCTGTTCGCGGGCGTGCTGGATGGCGGCGAGCACGAAGTCTTCATGCAGGGCACGCGCCTGTCGCAGTTTATGAAGAGCGTGGAGCAAGTGGCCGGGGCGATTGGGGAGGTGGAGGTGGACGCTGAACCCGGCCTGCCCATGGGCGCGGATCAAATTGGGCCTGCCGAGCCGAGCCCGCTCAACAAACTGCTGACTGACACGCTAACGCCGCCGGACGCCGACGCAGAAGAGCAAGCCCAAGCACACTTAGGTGCGCCGAGACCAACCGTCGTTGATGCCACGGTGCCAACTGGGGGAACCGCCGATGCCGCCCCAGCCACCGAAGCGGCTAGCCCCGTAACTGGCGGCGATGCGGCGGACCCCTGGGCCGCCATCCTGGAAGCCGGTGCCGCGCTGCTGCAAGGCTTGGCCGCATCGCGTGGTGCCGACGGCGCGGGGGCCGCCACCAGGGCACCCTTCGCCATCGAACGCGACCCCGTCACCGGCCAGGCGAGCGTTCGCCTTCCGCTACCCGATCCAGTGGTGTTGCAGCGCTTGGCCAAGGCATTCGAGCCTTGGCTGCGCTAGACGACGCGGTGAGGATTGGGATACGACAGCAGCGTGATTGCTTACGCTCCTGATTTAGGAGCGTCTTGCACATATTCCACCAGGGCCAATGGCCAATTCGACACGCAACTTGGATCGCAAAACGGCACCCGCAACGCCACGCATGCCGTTTTCATCACCCAGCAGACGTTGCTGCATGAACGAGCCTCTATCAATCACATTATTCATATATACTTGATTAATCAACCATTACTCACGGTAAATGAAACGACTATGGAAACGAATCCCGAACCCAACGTCGCACAGATCGAACTGGCTCCCAACGCCAGCCTGGAATTTTGCCTGCGCCTGACCCGCGCCTATGCCACCCTGACCCGCCGGCTGGACAATGCACTGTCCAGCGTGCACGGGCTGAGCTTTGGGGATTTCATGATCCTGTACTACCTGGGTCGGGCACCGGGCAAGCGCTTGCGCCGGGTGGACCTGGCGGAGCGCCTGGGGCTCACCGCCTCGGGCGTGACCCGCTCGCTGTTGCCCCTGGAGAAGCTCGGGCTGGTGGAACGGCAACCCGACCCGCGTGATGCCCGCGTCGGTTACGCGCTGCTCAGTGATGCAGGGCAACAGTTGCTGGACTATGCGCTGGTCTCGGTCCAAGCCATTGCCCAAGAAGCGACGCAAACCATGTCAGCCGATCAGATGGACAACCTGTCAACGCTACTGGGGCAGCTGGCCGGTATCCATCTCGGCAATAGCTAGTTCAGCCGGAAGCCTGGGTGCCAGAGCGTTCTGCGCAGGTCAAGGAGGAGCCCGCGCAGCGGGCGGGGGACACGGAG
>ERZ724520.624-NODE-624-length-18688-cov-5.109537_pt1 | contig 18688 bp, 8 predicted proteins | sample MGYA00376053_ERZ724520 | MGnify/ENA primary metagenome ERZ724520 (study PRJEB28724, sample SAMN07190886) | activated sludge metagenome | isolation source: activated sludge of sewage treatment plant in Hong Hong | place: USA: Christiansburg, Virginia | collected...
TTTTTAATGAACATACGTTTAAAAGACACTTTTTGTTTAAATAGTTTAACTAAAACCCAGGCAATAGGGATGGCGTAAAGTGCTTCAATAAATAAGGAATGAGTGTGGGCTCTATGATCGCACATATAGGCACGAGGGTCTGATAAACCAGTAACAAATAAATCAAAATCAGGTAAACTTTTGGCAATTGCTCCTAATAACATTCCCCATCTTCCAATTTTCTTTCCAAGAAATATTTCGCCAATGGCGGAACCAATAACAATATGTGATAAGGAGTCCATTTTGGTTTTAATAATTTTAAGTATCAAATATCCGAAAACTAGTTCATTAAAAACATATTAAATCACACTTAATAAAAAAACTTTAAAAATAATTGAGCAATCAAATAATTGCATATATATTTGCTGCCACTTAGTTGCGAATAATTAAATAATGGAAACAAGAAGAGATGTATTTCAGGCAATAGCCGACCCAACAAGAAGAGCAATTTTGCTTTTGCTAGCTTCACAGGCTATGACACCAAATGCAATGGCAGAAGAGTTTAATAGCAGCAGGCAGGCTGTTTCAAAGCATCTTCAAATTTTAACGGAATGTGATTTGGTAAAACAGGAACAAAAAGGTAGAGAGATTTATTATCACATCAATCCAGTACAAATGAAAGAAATTGATAAATGGTTGGAAGAGTATCGGAAAATATGGGAAACTAGATTTAATCAATTAGACAAAGTATTATTAACCCTAAAAAAAAATAAAAAATGAATATATCATTATTCTCCGACTTTACTGTCGACAAAACAAACAACGTCATTATCATTAAGCGCGAATTTGCTGCAAACCGCAATACTGTTTGGGATTGCTATACAAAGTCCGAAATTCTTGATCAATGGTGGATGCCAATACCATGGAAATCAAAAACAAAAGTAATGGATTTTCGTGAAGGTGGTAAATGGCATTATGCTGCAGTTGGTCCAAATGGTGAAGAACATTGGGCCATTACTAGCTATGTGAAAATTGAAGCTCCAATAATGTTTTTGGCCAATGATGCTTTTGGTGATGCAGAAGGTAACATTAATGAAGAATTACCACAATCAAAATGGACTTTGAATTTTAGTGATATGGGCAAGAATACACTTGTGCACGGAATTATAAAATTCTCGGACCTTACTCAGTTGGAACAAACCATTGCTATGGGCTTCAAAGAAGGTTTGACAATGGCTATGGAAAATTTAGACGCTTTGTTGGGTAAATAATATATGTCAAATTATTTGTTAAGATTTAGTACTATTTAAAAAGGGAAAAATAATTAGTAAAATAGGATATTTAAATCGCTAGAAATCGAGTTCCTGAACTTTTTTAGAATTTAAAAATAGGTTGATTATTCTCATTTCAAGCGTTTGAATGAAGCTCTGTATGAATGTGAAATTTGATATTCAGACGGTATCTTTTAGTAATACAAAAATATTTAAACTAAATTAATTCCTTTCAATTTTTATATTTAAGTCCAAAAATTCTGATATTTTTTCAGATGAAATAGGAATGTGTTCATTGTTTTTTAAAATTAAATACCCACCTTCAGATTTAACGTATTCTGAAACGTAGTTGAGATTTACAAGATAGGATTTATGACACCTAAAGAATGTATTGAAGTTTAGAATTGCTTCTTCAAAGTTTTTTAGAGTTCTACTAGCTACAATTTTTCTTTGGTCGTTAAGATGTATTTCGCAATATGAATTATCGGCTTTAAGATAAACAATTTGATTAAGCTCTATAAAAACAATAGAATTGCCAATTGGAACGGCTATTTTATTGGATGTATTTGATTTGAAATTATTTTGAAGATTTTTATAAATGTCATTGTTTCGTTTTGTCTTCTTTTTAAATATTTCAATAGATTTTTCTAGATCATTTAATTCTATTGGTTTTAAAAGGTAATCTACAGCCGAAAGTTTAAAAGCATTAATGGCGTATTGGTTGTATGCTGTAGTAAAAATAATTGAAAAGTCAATTTCGTCTTCATTGAAAAAATCAAGTATTTCTAAGCCACTATGTCCTGGCATTTCAATATCTAAAAATACAATTTCTGGTTTTAGTTTTCGGATAGCTTTTATCCCATTTGGCAAATCTTCACATAAAGAAACCACTTCAATATCATCAGATATTTCTTTAAGCATGTTTTTCAGTAATGTTCTTGCCATTAATTCATCATCAATAATAATTGCTTTAATTTTATTCATTTTATATGATTAATTAGGTTATAAAATTTATCTATTTAAATATCACACGTAATAGTTACATCTGTGCCATCTGAAGCGCAGTCGCTATTTACTTTATCTTTAATGTTTAAGCTTATTTTAAAATTATTTGCATTTAAAAGCTCTATTCTTTTTAAATTAGCATTAGTTGAAAATGATTTGTGCTTGTCTATTTTTTGTGCATTTATTTCTTGTGACTTGTTTCTTCCAATTCCATTATCATTTACTTCGATTTTCAAAGTTTTATCAATTAATGAGAAATTTAAATCAATATGTTTTGTGCCTTTTTTATGAAGTAAACCATGTTTTAAAGCGTTTTCAACATACGGTTGTATAAGCATTGCAGGGATTTTTATAAAATCTGTATTTATATTATTACCAATAGTGATGTTGTAGTTTAATTCTCCATTAAATCTAACTTGTTCAATATCTAAATATAATTTAAGGGCTTCAATTTCTTCTTGCAATGTCACAGTTTCTTTTTCGCTCATCTCCAAAATTAACCTTGTTAGTTTAGAAAATTTTGAGAGATATGTAGAAGCATTTCTTTTATCATCACTAAATATAAATGATTGTATAGTATTTAATGCATTGTAAAAAAAATGGGGGTTCATTTGTGATTTAATAGATGTAAGCATAGAATCTCTTAAATTTCTTTCAAGAATGAGCTTTTCAGTTAATAATTCATTCTTCTTGGTTATTGATTTTGTTTTATAAATAAATACTAGAAATAATATTATTGAGGTTAGAACCAAATACAAAGAAATTGCACCAATACTCTTCCACCAAGGTTTGTTTATTTTAAATTTAATAATTTGTGTTGGGAATGCATTTTTATCATTTTCTCCCAATTTAAACTGAATGGTATAATCGTTTGGCGATAATTCGTTTAAAAATAAGGTTCTTGAATTGGGAGATGCTAAAACCCAAGGATTGGAATTAATTTTATAGTACAAAGGGAATTTCCCAAGAGTATTAAAACTTAGTATGGAATAGTTTATCTCAATATTGTTTTCATTGTAGTTAAAAACAGAGTTATTCAAAATAATTCTATTTATATTATTTAATCTAATATTATTTAAAATTAATTTGGGGTTAAATGTTTGAGAAATAACTTCAGAGAACGGATAAGTTATTAACCCGTTATTTGTTGCTAACAGTAAACTGTTATTGTGTAACTCTACATCATTGATTTCATAACTTGGTATAGTTGTTTTTATAAGCTTTTCCGTATTTAAATCAACTATCTGAAATACATTATCAGAAATTAGAAAAAGGTGATTTTTTATAATTTTTATTTTATTAATTTTTGAGTTGGTAATGTTATATTGTTTGGAGAGATTTTTTATAGAGTCATTTTCACTTATAGAATATAATTGCCCATTAGTTGTAAGTGCGTATACATAGTTTAAATAGTTGTATAATTTGGCAATATAAAAATGCGAATTATTTAATTTAATTTCTTTAACAGATGATGGTGAAGCCATAAATAGCCCCAGGTGTGTGCCAAAGTAAATTTTATTGTTAAATAAACACACGCACCTTCCTCTACTTTTTGGAATTAATGAGGTGAAAGTTCTTTCAAATTTTAATTTATAGAGACTTTTGTTATTTATAGAGTCCCAAATTGAATTAATAGATTTATTTGTTTCAATTAATCCACTGAATGCTGAAGATGTAAATGCATAGTATTTATTATCAATTCGTGTTAAGTCTTTAATTGAAACAGAAATAGAGAGGTTACTGTTTTTATTTAAATCTCTAATCAATAAATTTCCAGTGCAAAAATTTAATTCATTATTTAAAGTATCTATATTAATAAGTACGATTTCATGTTTTGCTTTTAGTTTTACAAGTTCTGTATTTTTGAAGTCTGTTAGCGAAATATTTGCTAAAATGCCATCTTTGGTTCCTATATAGGCATTGTTTTTATTAGTAGTAATTTTATTTATTTTTAATTCAGAAAAGTATTGTTTTGATTTAAAGTTTGATATATAAAAAATACCCTCATTTAATGTAGAAATCCAAAATCCATCATTTCTATCTTTGTAAACGCAAGAAATGTTTTTTCCAAAAAACAAAGGATTATTTTCAAAAGCAGGTTTACCATCTATTTCATATGCATAAACTCCATTTGATGAACAAAACCAATATTTATTGTCTACAAAATTTGCGGCTTGGTAAAAATCTTCATTTTCGTATGTAGTTTCTATAACAAATTTATTACCTATTTTTTTAAAGATGTTTTTGTATTTATGTTTAATTGAAACTGGTATTATTGTGTTATTTACATTTAATAAATGTGTTGGCCTTCTATCAATTTCGGAAATTGAGAATGAACTTTTTTCAATTATTCTTTTTTCTTTTATTTCAAATATACTGTCTGCTAAAACAAAGTAAGAGTTGGTTGTTTGCTCGCACCAATTAAAGTTTAATCCTTCAGTTTTTATTTTTATAGGGATATTTTTTTTAAATTTTAGATCTTTTAAACTAAATACATCAACACCTTTTTCTTGAATAAGGTATAAATCATCGTTTATAATTCCGAAATTGAAAAAACCTATTGGTTTGTGTTGTTCAATGGTATGTAATGAATCGTTTTTTACATAAAATAAATTCCCATCAAAGTTCTCATACCATATTCTTCCATATTTATCTTCTTTTATGCATGAACCCTCAAGTGTTGGATATTTATTATTTTGGTAAAGTTTTGTTTCAAAACCATCGTATTTAGTTAATCCCTCACTAGTAGTAAACCACATAAAACCTTTGCTATCTTCAAAGATGTTATAAATAGTATTACTTGGAAGTCCAGCTGATTTGTTTATTGCTACATAAAATGGATTTTGAGAAAATGTAGTGACATTTAGAAGTAGAATAAGAATATATGCGAAGATTACTTTCATTTTATACGAATCAAATGTAAATAACATTTTTATATAATTGATTCTAAGTTTCTAGTTTTACTTTATTACACTAACCCAAAACGTGATTACACTAACTGAGTAGTAAAGTTGGATTTATTAAGAACTAATTTTAGGTTAATTAATAAATATTTAACCATCAATAAATTCTTGCCATGAAAAAAGCTTTACTAGTATTTTTATTTTTTTCTTCTTTTTTATCCTATGCCACAACCTATTATATAAGCCCTTCAGGAAATGATGTTTCTGGAACTGGTAGTGTTTCAAATCCGTGGAAAACTTTATATAAAGCATCAATCACTGTAAGTGGTGTTGGTGATGTAATTCACGTAAATGCTGGAACCTATTTAGAAACTCAAAAAGCTATTTTGGCAGTAGGTGTTAGTATTGAAGGTGTAGGAAATACATCTATTATTAAAAGTACTTTAACTGCAGATTGGCAAGAAATGATACAGCTATATTCAACTGTTGAAGGCACAAATGGAAATCAGCATATTTCATATTTGAAGTTGGATGGTCAAATGTCTACATACTGGGGGATACAAATTGTAGGAAGAAGTAATGTTGAAGTTCATCACATTACAATGGTTGATGTTAAAGGGTCAGGTATTTTTTTTAATGGTAGAACAGATAATATAGAAGCTGCTCCAACAGTTTTTTCTACAGGAAATAGTTTTCACGACAACGAAGTTCATAATTGTGCTGCCTATAATTTATCTACTGGAATTTATGGTAGAGGTGCCTTAAATATTGGTGGGCAAGATGGCATGTTAGTTTATAATAATGTTATGACTCAAAATGAACGTCCTGATGGTTATAATGGTTGGCTTATTAAATATGGTTTGGGTGGGTATAATAAAAATTTAAAAATATACAATAATACAATTACAAAAATACCTTATACAGGAACTTATGGAGGCGAAAACGGTTGGGATTTTTGTTTGGAATTATGGCATAGTTTAGGTGGTCTAGAAATATATAACAATACATGCCAAGGTGCTTTAGACTTAGTCCATACTTATAAACATGGCGCATCATTTGGTTCTTGGATTCATCATAATACAATTAGCCAACCAACTTTAAATGCTCATAATGAAACAGGTATTTTATTTGAAAAAGGAGTTGATAATGCATTGGTAGAACATAATATTGTAAATAACTGTTCTTCGGGTTGTGAAGTCTTTTGCGAATATTTTGGTGCGGGAGATACCGTTTATAATCCAGTAAAAGATTTAACCATTCGAAATAATCAATTTACTAATATTGGTAAAGCTGTTGGTAATGGTAATAACGGCTATGGCATTCAAATTGTTGGTGGCTTTGGATCAGATGGTACAACACCCGTAATTGTAGTTATGCAAAATGTATTTATTTATAACAATACAATAGTTGCTGCCCCTGGTAATGCACCTTGGTTTGGTATTGGGTTAAGTCAAGATAATTCAACAGGTAGTATTTCAAATGTAAATATTGTAAACAATATAGTGCAAGGTTTTTGGGGAGCTTGGTTGGTAGAAGGACATACTACTTTACCTTTTAACTCTTTTAATATTAAGAATAATTTATTTTATTCTAATGGGAGTAGTAATGGAATTTATTCAACTTTTGTTGCTCCTACAGGTTATGTTAATTCAGGTAATTTATTAGGAGTAAATCCTATGTTTATTTCTCCAACAACCAATTTTCATTTGCAATCAAGTTCGCCAGCAATAAATACTGGCACAAACGTTGGAATTCCATATTTGGGTATTGCACCAGATATGGGGTGTTATGAATATGGTGTTACCACTAGCCTAAGTAATATAAGTCAATTGGACGTTTTGGTTTCTCCAAATCCAACTAAAGACCTATTAATAGTAGAATTAAGTGATGATGCTCTAATTGAAAGTGTTGAATTATATGATTTGTTAGGTAATTTAGTGTTAAATGAAAACATAAATAATAATTCTACAATTATTTATTTAAATCCATTTGCTAATGGAGCTTATTATTTGAGAATAAATAGTAAAAATGGGTATGTGGTTAAAAAAATCATTAAAGATTAGCCAATAATTAAGTGAAAATTACTTTTTTTTGGAATTTGACTAACTCAAAACAGCCCTACACTAACTCAATATACTTATTGTTTTAATCTTTCTTAGTTTTATTATATAAACCAATTTTGTTATGAAAATAAATTTACTCGTTTTTTTGATATTTACTTCTATTTTATCAAATGCCACAACTTACTACATAAGTACTACGGGCAATGATGCTAGTGGAACTGGTACATTAGCAAATCCTTGGAAAACATTATTTAAAGCTACTAGTTCTGTTAGTGGTGTTGGTAATATAATTCATGTTAATTCAGGTGTTTACACAGAAACACTTCAATCTAGCCTTTCTGTTGGTGTTAGTTTAGAAGGAGATGGTCCATCTTTGTCAATTATTAAATCAACATTAACGGCTGATTGGACAGCTATACTAATTGCAAATTCACCTGAAGGAACAAGTGGAAATCAACATATTTCAAATTTAAAATTTGATGGACAAAGTTTAAGTACAAATTGGGGAATTTATATTGGAGGAAGAAGTAATTTTAGTATTTATAATTGTGAGTTTGTAGATTTTAAGGACAGGGGAGTGATTTTTGAAGGTAGAGTGGGATATGATACTGAACCATTAAATTATGCAACAGGAAATACATTTCATGATAATACTGTTTCAAATTGTGCAGGCTATAATTTACCAACTGGTACATACGGTAGAGGATGCTTAAATATTGGGGGCCAAGAGGGGATGTTGATTTATAATAATACTATAACTCAAAATAGTAGACCCGAAGGTTACAATGGTTGGCCAATTAAGGGTTATGGTGATGGTTATTTGAAAGGTTGCAAAATTTACAATAATACACTTACAAAAATTCCTTTAGGAAATACTAATGGAATATCTGGATGGGATTTTGCGATTGAATTGTTTCATGAAAGTGGTTTAGAAATCTATGGTAATACAATTATTGGCGGTGGAATTGATTGTAATGTTCAAAAGAAAGGTTCTTATCCTTATAGCGTTTGGATACATGATAATGATATTCATAACTCATCTCCAAATGCATATAGGCAATCTGCAATTACATTAGAATTTACAACCGAATATGCAATAATTGAAAATAACAAGGTGGATAACCAAAGTATTGGTGTCTATTTTACTCCTCGTCCAAATGATACTATTAGAAATGTGAATATTCAAAAAAATCTGTTTACACTAGTTGAAGGTGAAAGTGGCGGTAATTTTGTTGATTTAGGTGGTAATAGCGTTAATAATTATTGGAATAACATTAGAGTATATAATAATACAATGTTATATAAGCCAGGTTATTCTTCATGGTTTGGAATATCATTACCTGATGCTACCTCCGGTTATGCAAAAAATATTAGTATTATAAATAACATACTATCAAATGCAAATTATCAGGTTATATCTCAATCTTCCTCTTCAACTTTGGTTATGGATTCATTACATATAACCAATAATGATATTTATAATAATGGAAGTTCTAATCTTCCAGTTTTCGGTGGTAGTGGTAGTGGATTGCATTATATATTTTCTAGTAATATTAATGTAACTCCTACATATGGGCCTAGCTATTCGCTTTTAGCGGGTAGCCCATTAATAGATGCTGGTGTAAATGTGGGCTTGCCATTTGTAAATACTGCGCCTGATATGGGATATTTAGAGTTTGGCTCAATTACAACTAATGTAAATGAGATTATTGAGAGTGGTATTTTTGTTTACCCAAATCCTAGTTCTAGTTCAATTAAAATAAATTTTAGTAATAATAATTTAAAAGAGTTTGAAATTTATAATAGTTTAGGTAAATTGGTGTTTAAAGAATTTTCAAATGCACAAAATGTTGAAATGTCAATTAAGAATTTTGATAATGGCGTTTATTTTTTGAAAGTAAATGTTGATAACAGTGAATTTGTAAAAAAAATAATTAAGGAGTAAAAATTTTAAGCTTAAAATATGAGAAAAGTATTACCAATTTTAATTTTATTGATAGCTGGTTTTAATCTAAAATCACAATGCGTTTATAAATTTACAAATGGGGGAGGGAATAATGAGTGGAGTAATATTTCCAATTGGGCATTAGTTTCGGGTACTTGCGCTGTTTCGGCTGTTCCTGGTTTAAATGATGATGTAATAATTGATGTAAATACAATTGCCTCATCTGGAGTTGGTGTTGCTGTGCCAAACCGAATTAATGTTACAACCGCTACAAGCGGCGCAAAAAGCATTAGTTTAATTGGAAGTGCTACTGGTAAAGGATTGTATTTTCAAGTGAGCTCTAAATTAACCATTGCTGGTAATATGGATTTAAGCGGAATAGGAGCAAATCATTTTGAATTCGAAGGATTGTATTATAGCACCTTAAGTTTTATAGGAACTTCAAATATTTTAAAAACTAATAACAATCATTTTAAGGTTTATTATATAAATTTCGAATTAGGTTCAAATTATCAATTACAAGATAGTTTAGTGTGTACAGAAACACCATTACAATCTGGTGGTTATTTGGGTATTTCATCAAATTTTAATGCAAACGGAAATGCAATAGTTAGCCGTTCATTTTATTCAGATTTACGTTCATATTCTACGCCGGTTATTGTTAATTTAAATAATTCAAAAATTACTTCATTAGTAATTGGCCTTTATTCTTCAGCAACTACAACAATACTTACAAATAATAATACAGGATTGTTAGCCACAGATTCTGCAATGCAGTATATGTATAACTACCCATCTCCCTCAATTCAAATTATAGATGCGAGTTCCACAGTTGTGCATACATTTAAATACATACGTTTTAAAGCTTTTCAAAATAACCGACTTGATATATATGATAGAGGTAATTTAGTTTGTGCCTCTTCACAGATAATTACAAGTTACTTTAGTTCAAACATGTCTTTATACTGTCAGCTTTATAATTTTACAACTAATACATTTGAAGTCAATCAAGATGCTACAATAGGTTTTTATTCTAATATACCTTATTACACTCCAATAATAAATATTGGAACATTAAAAAAAGATGCTGGTTGTAATAATTTAGTTTATTTTGAAGCGTATAGTTATAATCCTGGAGATGGAACCTATTATCATACAAATCATATTGATATTAATTTAACCTCACCAAGTACAGTTGATTATTGTGCTTTTAGAGGAGTTCGTGTTACTGGTGCATCATTAACAGCCACTAATAGTTTTGATCTTAAATTAAATTCAGGAATAACTTTTGCTTCTTCCCCTGCTCCTAGAACTCTTGCCTGGACTGGGGCTGGAGGTACTGCAAATAGACTTTGGAATAATCCATCGAATTGGATTGATTTAACAAGTGGTTTTTCTTGTGTTCCAAATTACAATGATAGCGTTGTTTTTGCAGATGTTTATATGACGGGGAATAGAAATGTTGAAATTTCGCAATTAAGCATGTGTGGCGCAATTAAAATAGACTGTAATTCATCAACTTTAAATATTCATGGTGGTTTCTTTTCAGTTTTACTAGTTGGTAGAGGTATTTATGTTGACCCTACTAATAAGAACTTTGTTTGGAATTATGGAAATTTACATTTTGTTTCAGAAAAAAGAGGTATACCAATCGATTTGCAAAATATGAATGTTGGAAGCGCTTCTTATTTTTATGGGCATGCAAAGTGGAATTTTGTTAGTAATGGTAAAATGCAAATTGTAACTGCAAACCAAGGTTACGTTGATTTAAAAAATTATGTTCATGAATTTGTTCGATTAAATGTTTTAGGACCCCATGAAATTGGTGCAGCAGATTCTGTTTACGTTAATTTTAATTCAAGCCATTTAAAAATTACTTATGGTTATGCTACTGATTTAACTGTAAGAAACAATGCTGTTATTTCAAATACTAAATTAATAAAAGGTAGTTCTTTAATTGAATTTACAAAACCCAATAGTGGAATTTGGCTTGAAGGGATAACTAAAGACGCTTTAGGGAATCCGAATTTTGATTTATGGAATGTGTATTTTTCTAAAACTACAGGTCAGTCTACAATGTATTTTTTTAATAATTACTTTACTAAAGATCCTGTAAGTTTTAATAAAATAAAATTTGCTTCTGAATTATTCGCTACAACCATTGGTAACCCTAGTACTTTGGCTAGTGGTACTAATCCTGATAAAAATTATTTGATTACAGATTCACTTTGGATAGAAAATGGAGGTAAATTAATACTACAAGATGGTGGATCATTAACAGCTACAAATAATAATAGCGTTAGAATCAACAAAGCAATTTATGTTGATGCGGCCTGCACCTCTCCATATGGTAAAATTCTTACTACTACCGGTAATATGGCAAACATAAATGGTCCTGGTACTTTGACTTCAAATAAAATTATTTTCACAAACATAAGCGCCAATAGTGGAACTGGCACAACATTAACTTCTTCAAATTCGTTATTAAATAATTCGCCAAATTGGACTACAGTGTCGCCCCCAACTCAATTATTTTATTGGAATGGAGAAGGAACTACAACTAATTGGAGTGATTATAGAAATTGGAATGTTTCTGTTCCTCCTCATGTTGGTGTTTCAGATGATGCTTCAGCTTCTTATAATGTTGGCCATTGTATACCAAGTTTATTTGATTCAGTAATATTTACTACTCATGCATTTCCTGTGGTAGGAACTCGTTCTGTAACAATTGATAAAGCAACGGATGTGAAAAGTATTTATTGGGATGCAACAGGTTTAAATTTATTATATACTCCAAATTCTTTAATATGGAATGATTTACCTGCAGCATCACTTAACATATATAGCACGTTGCAAATGTCAAATCATGCTTTGATTACATACACAGCACCAACTACATTTTTTGCTGATGATAATAATAATGACTTGCGATTTTCTTCTAGACAGTTTCCTGGTAAGTTTACATTTAATGGAAATGGAACTTGGTTGTTTAAGGATAGTTTATACTTAGGCGCACCAGGTTGTGGGGTATTAGCTATTGAAGGATGGTTCTCAAATTCGGGCTTTTTAGAAATAATTAAAGGAAAAATTAATACTCAACATCATAATATTAATGTCAACGCTATATATTCTTCTTTTGCAAATACTCGAACAATAGACATACGCCAATCAAAAGTTACTTTAAGAGCAGCATTATACCATTATTTAGTTGGCCCTGCGTATGTGCATAATTTAGAGCTACTATCAGATAACTTAACTTTAAAAGCAGATAGTTCAGAAATAAAAATATTAAATGGTTGCACGGGTAGAACTGCTGTTAGTATAAGAGGTGCAGCACCTTTAAATTTTAATATTTTGGATTTTTATGGAACTGGATCAGGAGGGAATGAATTTTATAGTAATAATAGTAGTTCATTTAAACGTGTTCAAATGAATGGAAATAGTATTGTTTTTGGAGCTTCTACTTTCGATACATTAAAATTAGTTCCAATGACAACTAATACATTTGAATCTGGTAAAATTCAATTAATTGATAGTTTATATGCTATTTCTAATAATTGTGTGCAGATGATCTTACAATCTAGTACAGTTGGCACTAAAGCAATTTTATGTGATAAAAAAGCAGCACTTGGCGAGCATTTAATTGTTGGCTTTGCTGATTTAAAAGATATTAAATCTGATGCTTGTGGTGGACCTAGTTCTTTGTATTTTCCTTATGGTAACGCAAGTACATCTTTAGGATGGAATTTGAATACTTCTATTTTAGCTTATGGTTTTCTTCAGGATTCAATTAAATTAACTTGTAGGCAGGGCCCAGCATTACTTTCTTCTGCAAATTTTTATGCTAATAGTACTTCATCTTATCAATGGACTTCTTCAGCATTAACTGGAACTATTTCAACTGCTCCAAATTATACGGCAACCCAGAGTGGATGGTATACTTTAAATGTTGGTTATACACCTATTTGTTTTTATAAGGATAGCGTATATGTTAAATTTAACAACAATATTTTGGGTACTAGCAGTGTAACTCCAGTTTCATGTAATAGTTATTCAAATGGCATAGCATCATTTAGTTTAACTGCTGATACTTCTTCTTCGCATACCTATCAATTTGTTTGGAATACTCCAGCGCCATCTAGTTCAACATTAACTTTAGCCGCTTTAACAAATTCATATTCAAGTTTAACAGCAGGTATTTATACTATTACAGTTACAGATGTAACAGCAAGTACTGTTAATTGTAAATACACCCAAACAATTTCAGTTACGCAACCAACGCCTTTATTAACAGGAGCAAGTACAAATAGCATTGCTTGTTTTGGTGTAGCCACAGGTTCATTAAATTCAAGTCCAACTGGGGGGAATCCATCTTATACTTATAGTTGGACTAACGGTTCCAGTACTTATACAACTCAAAATGTGTCGAGTGTAAGTTCAGGTATTTATAGTATTACAGTAACTGACACAAAAAGTTGTACTACTACAAATACCGTCCAAGTGTTGCAACCAGCTACGGCAATTACCTCTACTTTATCAGGTATAAGCAATGTGTTGTGTTTTGGTGCAAGTACAGGTTCTGCAACTATATTAGGAAGTGGAGGTACTGGTACACCAACATATAGTTGGAATCCAGGATCAATGACAACATCTTTAGTTACAGGTTTAAGTGCAAATAATTATACAGTATTTGTAAAAGATGTTAATGGATGCACAGATACCAAAACCTTAAGTATTACACAACCTACATCAGGCTTAAGCATTTCTTCATTAACTACCAATAGTGTATTATGTTATGGTACTTCAACAGGTTCTGTCAATTTAACAGCAATAGGTGGTACTCCAAGTTATACAACCAGTTGGAGCGGACCAAGTTCTTATACTGCAACAACAACAGGATTAACTAATTCAATTCCAGCATCAGCAGGAACTTATAGTGCTACTATAACAGACGCTAATGGATGTACAACAAGCACAACAGCATTAGTAACAGGCCCAATAGCAAGTGTTTCAGTTGCATTAACAGGAAGTGTAAGTCCAACTAATTGTACCGCAAATACAGGTATTGCCAATGTAAGCCCAAGTGGAGGAACGGGCTCTGGATATGTTTATACTTGGATAAATTCTGCAGGAACAAATACTACAGCTATAGCTACAAATACAGCCTTACCATTAGGAACCACAACTGTAACTATAGTAGATGGAAATAGTTGTGCTAGTAATAGTATTACCTTAAATGTAACATCACTCGGAGCTCCAACAGTTGCCATAACAACTAATAGTATTTTATGTAACGGAGGCACAGGTTCAGCAATAGCCAATGTTACAGGAACAGCGCCTTATAGTTATACATGGCAAGCCAGCACTTCAACAACCAACAACTCAGGCAGTTTAACAGCCGGAACTTATACAGTGCTTGTAAACGAAACAAGTACAGGTTGTAAAACAATTCAAACATATACATTATCAGAACCAACAGCATTAGCAACAGCAATAAGTAATATAGTAAATGTAAATTGTTTTGGCGCTAATAATGGCTCAGCATCTGTAACCGCAACTGGAGGTACGCCAACCTATAATTATAGTTGGTTACCTATTGGAGGCTCTGCTAGTACAGGTACTAATTTAGCTCAAGGTGTTTATACAGTAACAATAACTGATAATAATAATTGTGCAAAAACCAATACGGTTCAAATACTAGGCATATCTCAAGATATGACAATAGCCATAACAGACACTGTAAAACCAGATTGTGGCAACATTCCTAACGGCTTAATAACTGTTGGGGTAACAGGTGGAACTCCAAGTTACACGTATTTGTGGAGTAATGGAACAACTACACCAAGTAATATAAATATATCTAATGCAACTTATACAGTAACTGTAACTGATGCTAATAATTGCAGTAAACAATTAGAAATTACATTAGATTGTTTTACAGCTTTATTTATTCCAGAATTATATTCTCCTAATGGAGATGGTAAAAACGATAAGTTCGAAATAAAAGGTATTTACAATTATCCAAATAATAAGATTATGATTTTTAATCGCTGGGGCAGTTTGGTGTATCAAAAAGAAAAATATAATAACGAGTGGGATGGAAAACCAAATGTAAATACAGGCACCGGAAAAGAATTATTGCCATCAGGAACTTATTATGTAGTTTTTGATTTTGGAGACAATGGAAAAACAAAAACTTACAATGGCTTTGTGCAATTAGAGTATTAGAGTCCGGTGAGTTTTTTATAAGGAAGAAATGCTAGGAATACTTGTGCAATCAGTATAAACAGATTAAACTAATTTTAATCCTAGAGTATCATATAAATCTGTGTCATCTGCGTTCAATACAAAATAAAAATGAAACTTACTTTATACATATTATTTTTGAGTATGGTTTCATACGCCCAACAAAATGGGCAAAGTAGTTTGTATTTTTTTAATCAAAGTTTTTATAATCCAGCATATATTGCTGTTAACGAAGGTATTTCTTTTACATCAACAGCTCGCAACCAATGGGTAAATTTTAAAGGTGCTCCAAAAACAAGTAATCTTACGGTTTATGGTTCAATTGCAAATGTTGCAGCAATGGGTTTAAGTATGCAAGTAGATCAGTTGGGTACTACACGTAATTCTAGTTTTTTGGGAGACTTTAGTTATAAAATAAAATTCAGAAAAAAGAATAATCCTTTCGAAATAAAAGTATTACGAATTCCAGCTAAAAAAAAGGAGTTTAATTATCTTGCATTTGGGTTAACGTTTGGAGTCAATTATTATCAAACACTTTTCGGGAATTTAAAAGTAAATGATAATACAGATGAAGTTTATAAAGATGGCATTAATTATTCTCAAACAACAACCAACGTTGGTGCAGGAATGATGTATTATAATTCGAATGTGTTTTTTGGAGTTTCTGTTCCTACTTTGGTTAAAAATAAATTAGGAGTTTCTGCCACACAAATTGCCACAGAAAAACGACATGTATATATTGTTGGAGGATTTATAAAGGAATTAAAAAATGATGTGATTGTTCGCCCTTCTTTTGTTTTAAAGGTCGTAGAAAATGCTCCAATATCCTTGGATTTAGGATTGTCGTTTTTATTTCAAGAAAGATTATGGTTAGGAGTTATGCTTAGAGGAAAAGCCGCTTTTGGGGCTAATATAGTTTATACAACTAAATCTAATTTAAGATTAGGTTATGCTTATGATTATATGCTTAATGCAATTCAAAGATTTAGTTCAGGCTCGCACGAAGTTATGATAGGATATAATGTAAACAGAAGTAAAAAGAAAAGTGTTTTTATTTGTCCTAAGTTTTAAATGTATTACCTAACAATAGTTACATGCCCAACATGTGATTCAGATAATTTCGAGACAACATTTTTAAATTCACATTTCCATACATATACATCTAATGGGCTTGGTTTACCTTTAAATGTTCCATCCCAACCTGATTCTGTATCGTTTGTTTTATAAATTAATTGCCCCCATCTATTAAAAATCATAAAAGTGTAATCTTCAACACCCATAATTTTTGGTTTAAATATATCATTCATTCCATCTTTTAATCCAGGAGTAAAAGCATTAGGAATCCAAAATCTAAATTCAGGTTCAATTATAATAAGCAGTTTTGCAGTATTTGGACAACCATAAATATTTGTAATGGTTTGATGCACATAATAGTTTCCATAATTACTATATGAATGTGTAGGGTCCATTAAGTTTGAATTTCCTCCATCGTCAAAATCATAATACCAAGTAGCAATATCTGGCGAGGTTGATGTATTAAAAAAACTTATGTCGGGTTCAAAAATACTTGTTATTGTTGGAGTAGCTATAAAACCTGCAATTGGGGTAGGGTTAACGGTAATACTATTTATTGCAGAAATTGAATTTGTATCTACGCATTTTGCATTAGTTGAAACATTTAATGATGCACTATAAATACCTGCTGGAGAAAATGTATGTGTTGGATTTTCTGCTGTGGAGGTGGTTCCATCACTAAAAGTCCATAAATATTGCATTGAACTGGCTGCCGTGCTTGCGTTATTAAATGTTATAGTATAGGGGTCACATCCAACACCAGTAAATGGTCCTATGTTTGCCAATGGATTTTGATATACTTCTACTGGGTGTGTAGCTGTTACAGTACATCCATTTTCAGCAACTGTAAAATCAACAGAATATGTTCCTGGGGCACTAAATATCACATTGGTTACCGATGGAGTTGAAGCTGAAGATGGAACTGCACTTGCTCCAAAATTCCAATTAAATGTGCCAGTGCCAGAATAAACGCCTCCTCCATCAAAATCAAAATGATTACCGTTGAAACATTGTCCAGTTGGAGCAATAAAACTAGGCAATAATAATGGATTAATATGAAATACAGATGTAGTTGTATCACCACATGGTGTTCCTGGGTTTGCAATTAATGTAACTGTAAAAGTTCCTTGATTCGGAAATGTATATATTGGATACGGCGCACTAGAAGTATCAGTAGTAATAGTTGGGTCTCCAAAATCCCAAAAGTAAGTTGAAGCATTAAAACTATTGTTCATAAAATTATAAGTAAAACCATTACAAAATCCATCTCCTGCTGGCCCCGTTCCCACCTGTGGAATCACATCAGCAATTACAACAGCAGGACAGTTAATTACATTAAATTGAAAATCTCTATGGTGAGTGCCAATTAATACACCGGCTCTATATTCACTTACACAAACACCTACTACCCATTGTCCTATTAAATTTGGAACACCATTTAAAAAACCAGTTGAAGGATTAATGTTAATTGCAGGACTAGAGGATAGAGGATAGCTTGAAGAATAAGGCGATGCAAATGGAACAGAACTATATGGAGGTGGCGTATTTGTTGTTGGGCAACCAGCCCCGCCAGGCACTACAGGGCAAGATGGTGATAAACCGTCGAATGGATCACATAATGAGTAAACTAATGAATCTCCATCTGGGTCTGTTGCAGAATGATCGAATGCAATAGGAATATTTGCACAAATGTATATAGGAGGTCTTTTATTAAACCGTGGACTGTTATTTACGGCAACTATTTCTGGGCCAGGAATATGTTCCCAATAGGTAGTTCCAACATTTCCTGGAGAAATTAAATTAGCTATGGTTCCATTTCTGCAACAACGTTGGTATACTATATAATATCCACCAACTAATGGCGCTAAATTTACTATAGTTTCATAATAACCTTCCTCTACACAAGCAACTCCTGCCGACGTTGGTGCACAAGGACTATTATTTGTTGGTGGAACTGTTAAACTACTGGTAAGTGGAACACTCAAAGTTCTAATTACAGTACCCGATGAATTAAAAATGGTGAAAAATGCAGGGGCGTCAAAAGGAGGAATACCGCTAATACAATCACGATATACTTTCATTCGTATTTTATAGTTATTGCCACCTAAATTATCATAATATATTTCACCACCAACAATATGAGTTGCTATTCCTAATTTAAAAAGGAAAATAAAAATAATGAATAGATATTTTTTTAAAAAT
>ERZ724520.631-NODE-631-length-18587-cov-6.672836_pt1 | contig 18587 bp, 17 predicted proteins | sample MGYA00376053_ERZ724520 | MGnify/ENA primary metagenome ERZ724520 (study PRJEB28724, sample SAMN07190886) | activated sludge metagenome | isolation source: activated sludge of sewage treatment plant in Hong Hong | place: USA: Christiansburg, Virginia | collected...
ACCAAGGAGCGCCGGTGAGCTAGATAGCGACGCAGCACGAAGTCACGCTCGGGATGCCCCTGCAGCCAGGCACCTCCTCGGCGAACCACTTTGTCCACCTCGTCGTCACCGACCCAGTAGTGCTTCGAGCCGTCGAGGACCGGAAGGAGGACGTAGAGGTGAGCGAGAGCGTCGGCCAGACGCACGTTTCCCGTCAGCGTGAGATCGACATAGCGCGAGTCGCCGAAGTGCGGCAGCGCCGGGTCCAACGGCAGGCTAACGGCGTCGACCGCCCAGCCCAACGGCTCGAACAAGCGCGCAACGAGGTCGGCGTCGCCGCGGCACGGCACTGACGGGACATGGACCTTGAGTGGCAGCGCACTGGCAGCGAGCTCCGGGCGGGATGCGCACTCACCCCGCAGAGCGGTCCGGAATACCTGGCCGATGGCTACGGCGAGCATCGAGGATGCCGCGTAGGGCCGGTCATTGACGTAGTGAGCGAGCGCGAAAGGCTCCCCGCCGGACCGTCCGCGGCGCACCAGACCGATCGGATCAACGTCAACCATGAGCGCGACGGTGCACCGCTCGTCGGTCGCCTCTGGATAGAAGACCATTGCGGCTCCCACGGACACGTCGAACCGCTGCACCCGCTCAGGATGCTTGTGCAGCAGGTGGCCCAGGCCGGTGGCATCCGGGGCTGTTGACGTGATGGTGAGGAACACCGTTTCATCTTCCCCGGACTGCCCCTCCCACGCACAGCGGGTTTCCGGGCGTTTTCTTGGGCGAGCCGAGGGCTGTGAGCGCGAGACAATGGGCCAGTCGCTTCGACCGCGACGAACGGCGAGTGAGGAACGACGAACGGAAGGGGTGCGAGGCGTCATGGACACGTTACTGGCGGCCGACCGCATCTTCACTCCCGAGGAGATTCTCGAGCCGGGCTGGGTCGAGGTGGCTGGCACAACCGTCAAAGCCATCGGATCGGGCCACCACCCGCACCGTGAACCCGATTGGCACACAACGACTCTCGCCCCCGGCCTGGTGGACACGCACGTCCACGGCGGCGGCGGGGCCTCGTTCTCGACGACGTCCGGCGACGAGGCGGCGTTGGCCGCGATGGCCCATCAGCGGGCTGGCAGCACGAGCGTCATCGCCAGCCTCGTCTCCGCTCCCATTCCGGTGCTGGCCGACCAACTGGCCTGTCTCGCCGACCTGTGCGACGACGGCATCCTCGCCGGTCTGCACCTCGAAGGCCCCTGGCTCAGCCCCACCCATCGCGGCGCCCACGACCTGCGCCACCTCGCTCGCGGCAACGCGGCGGCCGTCGACCGGCTCGTCGAGGCGGCCCGCGGGCATCTGCGGATGGCGACGGTTGCCCCCGAGATCCTCGGTGGCTTCGAGGTCATCAAGGCGCTTGTCGACGCGGATGTCCTTGTCGCCGTAGGCCATACGGCCGCCGACACGGCAACTACCGAGGAGGCTGTCGAGGCGGGTGCCCGGATCGCCACCCACCTGTTCAACGGTATGCCGCCGCTGCACCATCGCTTCCCCGGCCCGGTGGGCGTCCTCCTCGCCAACCCATCGGTCACCGTCGAGCTCATCGCCGACGGAGTGCACCTGGCGCCCGCGACCCTGGCCCTCGCCGCCCGCGCAGCAGCCGGACGGGTGAGCCTGGTCAGCGATGCGATGTCCGGCTGCGGCCAGCCCGACGGGCGCTACGTCCTCGGCTCGACGCCGGTGACGGTCGTCGACGGGGTAGCCCGCGTGACGTCCTCCGGTGCCTTGGCAGGCGGCACGCGGACTCTCGCGCACGGCATACGCACCCTGTATGCCGCGGGCGTTCCCCTCGCGGACGCCATCACCGCTGCCACGGCGACCCCTGCGCGAGCGCTCGGGCTGTGGCGCCGTGGCCGACTCGTCGTCGGCGCCAACGCCGATCTCGTGGCCCTCGATGACGACCTCGCTGTCACTCGGGTCATGGTCAACGGGACCTGGCGCTGACCGCTCGACGACGAGCCCCGGCAGCATCGGCTACAAAGCCGCAGCAACCTCCGTGCCCTGTTTGATCGCCCGCTTGGCATCGAGTTCACTGGCGACGTCGGCCCCACCGATGAGCCGCACGTCGACACCGGAAGCCTCGAGGGCGGCATACAACTCGCGGTTGGGCTCCTGCCCGGTGGCCAGAACGATGGTGTCGGCCGGAAGGACGGCGGCGCGTTCACCGATGGTGATGTGCAGGCCCGCATCGTCGATCCGGTCATACCGAGCGCCGGCGACGAAGGCGACCCCGCGGGCGGCCAGCTGTGCGCGGTGGATCCAGCCGGTCGTGCGCCCGAGGCCCGCACCGACCTTGGAGTCCTTGCGCTGCACGAGGAACACCTTGCGCGCCGGCGGTTCCGGTTGCGCCGCAACGACGCCGCCGCGATGGGCGTAGGTGGTGTCGATCCCCCACTCGGCGTTGAACGCCGTCGGGTCCAGGGCGCCGCTCGGGCCCGACTGAGTGAGATATTCGGCGACGTCGAAGCCGATGCCGCCCGCGCCCATGATGACGACCGTGTCACCGACGGGGACGTGGTCGCGCAGCACCTGCAGGTAGGACACGACCGTGGGGTGGTCGACGCCCTCGACGTCGGGGATGCGCGGAGTCACGCCCGTGGCCAGGATGGCGGTGTCGTATGCCGCCAGCTCACCCTCCCCGGCACGGGTCCCGAGCCGCACGTCGACCCCGGTGGCCACCAACTCGCCCCGGAAGTAGCGCAAGGTCTCGCTGAACTCCTCCTTGCCGGGGATCTGGCGCGCCAGGTTGAACTGCCCGCCGATATCGGAGTCGGCCTCGAACATCGTCACCGCGTGGCCACGACGCGCCGCCGTTGTCGCACAAGCCAATCCGGCCATGCCGCCCCCGACGACGGCAATCCGCTTCGGTGAATCGGTGGGGGCGATGATCAACTCGGTCTCGTGGCAGGCTTGCGGGTTAACCAGGCAGGACGTGAGCTTGCCGGCGAACGTGTGGTCCAGGCAGGCCTGGTTGCAGGCGATGCAGGTGTTGATCCGATCTGCCTGTCCCGCAGCCGCTTTGGTGACGAACAGGGGATCGGCGAGGAACGGGCGGGCCATCGACACCATGTCGGCGAGCCCGTCGGCCAACACCTGCTCGGCCACGTCAGGAGTGTTGATCCGGTTGGTCGCAACGACCGGAATGCCTACTGCCGCTTTGACTTTGCCGCTCACCCACGCGAACCCAGCGCGCGGAACGCTGGTGGCAATCGTCGGGATTCGGGCCTCGTGCCAGCCGATTCCCGTGTTGAGCATGGTCGCGCCCGCCGCCTCGACGCCCCGCGCGAGCTCGACGACCTCATCGAGCGTCGAGCCGTCCTCGACCAGGTCGATCATCGAAAGCCGATAGACGACAATGAAATTCGGGCCAACCGTCTCGCGAACCGCCCGGACGACTTCGACCGGGAAGCGCATCCGCGCGGCATACGACCCGCCCCACTCGTCCGTGCGCTGGTTGGTGCGGGTGACGAGGAACTGGTTGATGAGGTAGCCCTCCGACCCCATGATCTCGACCCCGTCGTAGCCCGCCGCCTGCGCGAGCGCAGCGCAGCGCGCGAAGTCGGCCACGGTCTCCCCCACCTCGGCGGTCGTCAACTCGCGCGGGGTGATCGGCGAGATCGGGGCCTGGATGGGGCTCGGCGCGACGGCGCCGAGGTGCGCGGCATACCGACCGGCATGCAGGATTTGCAGGCAGATTCGGCCGCCCGCGGCGTGAACCGCGTCGGTGACGACCCGGTGGCGATCCGCTTCCTCGGGGGTCGTCAGTAGGGCCGCACCCGGCAGCAGGGCGCCCGCCTCATTGGGCCCAAAGCCGCCGGTGACGATGAGCGCGGCGCCGCCGCGAGCGCGCTCGGCATAGAAGGCCCCCATCCGCTCGAAGCCGCCGGGCACCTCCTCCAGCCCCACGTGCATCGAGCCCATGAGCGCTCGGTTGGGAAGGGTGACGAAGCCGAGATCGAGCGGGGCCAGCAAGTGGGGGTATGCCGTCACGGCGGTCTCCGTCGCTTCGCCTGGGACGTCCCTCGGTCGGCACGCCCGCGTGTGGCCTCGATGTTACTCGTCAGTCACAACGGCGGGGAGGCCCACTCGGAGGCATGAAGTCGCGCGATCCCGTCCAGGAGCAGGTCGAGCGCGAAGCGGAACTCGAACTCCTCATCGCAGCCGGTCGCGCCGGGGCGCCGCGCCGAGGCATCCGCCGCGATCGCGAGGATGCCGGGGAAGTCGCTCGGAACGGGCTGGCCGCTCGTTCGCGGCCGATCCGACGCCGGACGGCCGCCGGGGTCGTTGAACAACTCCGGGCTGAAGCCCCAGATCCGGTTGCCGAGCACGTGCATCACATGGTGGGTGAGGTCAGGCGAGAGCCCGCCGCCGAGGAACAACTGGGTGACAGCCTCCATATAGGCGAGCACCGCGGGGGTGCGGTGGGTGCGGGTCTCGATGACCCGCCGGGCCCAGGGGTGGCGTTGGACGACCTCGCGCGTCGACAGCAGCACCCGGCGAACCGCATCGGGCCACGCGCTGGGGTCCGCGCTCGGGTCCGCGCTGGGATCGCCAGGCTGGAACTGGGCGATGACCCGGTCGATCATCCCGTCAAGGAGATCCTCCTTGTCGGACACGTGCTTATAGAGAGCCATCGGGACGACGCCCAGCCGTTCGGCAAGCCTGCGCATGCTCACCGCCTCGATGCCCTCGGCATCGGCCAACTCGACGGCCGCATCAAGCACCGTCACCCGGTGCAGCGGGGGGCGGGTCCGGGGGGAGGGCGGCATACGGGCTCCTGGGCAGGGGGCTGACGGGTGTACATCGTACGCTTTCGCGCAGATGCGGCCGGTGTCTCTAGCCTGGGAGCAGACAGAAGGAGGTGCAACGGATGGCCAGGGTCCTGGTCGTGGACGACGAACCTCAGATCCGCGCCATCTTGCGGGCCTACCTGAGCGCCGAAGGGTTCCAGGTCCAGGAGGCGGCGACCGGCGCCCAGGCGTTGCACCTACTCGCCACCGAGCCTCCCGACCTCGTCCTGCTCGACATCGGGCTGCCCGACCTCGACGGCCTCGAGGTCCTGCGGACCCTGCGCAAGACCTCCGACACCTACGTCGTCCTCGTCACCGCCCGGGCGGAAGAGGTCGACAAGTTGATCGGGTTGGGGGTCGGCGCCGATGACTACGTCACCAAACCTTTCAGCCCGCGCGAGGTCGTCGCGCGCGTCAAAGCTGTGCTCCGGCGCACCCGGCCGCTAGGCCCGGCGGCGACCGATCCCGGCGACACCGACGTGCTCCACTTCGACAGCGTCAGCGTCGACACCGGTCGCAGGGAGGTGCGGGTGGGCGGCATACCGGCCATCCTCACGGCCTTGGAGTTCGACCTGCTGGTGGCGCTCGCCGAGTCTCCAGGGAGGGTCTTCTCGCGGGCCCAACTGCTGGAAAAGGTCTGGGGCTACGACTTCTTCGGCGACGAACGGGTCGTCGACGTCCACATCCGCGGGATGCGCAAGGCCCTGGGTGACGACGCGACCGCGCCGCGCCTCATCGGGACCGTCCGCAGCGTCGGCTACAAGTTCCTCCTCGACCCGATCGACCGCCTCACAACGGAGGGCGCGTCATGAACCGGCTCGTCGTGCGACTGGTGATCTCGCACCTGCTCGTCGCCGTGGTTGCGGCCCTGGCCACTTTCCTCGTCGTGCGCCAACTCGCGCCGGCCCTCTTCGATGCCAGCCTGCGGGTCGGCCAGGGCGGTGGGCTGGGGCAAGGATCCGGCGCCCAGGGGACCGCCGGAGGCGCCGGAATGGTGCTGCGCCAACAGTTCGGCGACGCCGTCGACCGGGCCTTGGCCGTCGGAGCCGTGGTCGGCGCACTGGCGGCTGCCCTCGTGGGGGCGCTCGCGGCATACCGACTCATCCGGCCGCTCGACGCCCTCCGCGCGGCGACGCGGGCCATGGCGCAGGGGACGTATGCCGTCCCGCTCCCCACACCGCGCACGACCGAGCTCGCCGAACTCACCGACGACGTCAAGCTCCTGGGGCAGCAACTCGGCGAGACCGAGACCCAGCGGGTCCGGCTGCTCGGTGAGGTGGCCCATGAGATGCGGACCCCGCTGACCGTCATCGACGGGACGGTGGAGGCGATGATCGACGGCATCCTGCCTCTGGAACCCGACCAGTTGGCCGTGGTGAGCGATGAGGTGCGGCGGCTACGGCGGCTGTCCGACGACCTGTCGGCGCTCTCGCGCACCGACGAGGGCCGGCTGTCCCTCGTCCTGGCCGACGTCGACCTGCGGGAGGTCGTGAGTCGGGCGGCCGGACGGCTGCGGGCGCAGGCCGAGGACGCGGGGCTGGACTTCGAGATCGATTGCGGCGACGCGAATGTCCCCGTGCGAGTGGACGCCGAGCGGATCGGCCAGGTCGTCACGAACCTGGTCGGCAATGCCGTCCGTGCCACCCCGGAAGGTGGCCGGGTGCGGGTGCGGTGCGGGCCGTCCGAGAGCGCCGGACGACACGGCGCGGCGTCGGCCGTGATCATCGTCGAGGACACCGGCGAGGGGCTGGCAGGCGCTGACCTCACGCGGATTTTCGAGCGCTTCTACCGGGTGCCGGGGCGCCGAGCCCCCGAACACGAAACCGGATCCGGAATCGGCCTGACCATCGCCAGAGGCATCGTGGCTGCGCACGGAGGGCAGCTCACAGCCACGTCCGCCGGCCCCGGGCAGGGGGCGACCTTCACGGTGACGCTGCCACTCGCGCGGCCCGGGGAGAGTCATGACCGCTCCGACGTCACCGGCCTTGCGTCAGCCGAGGTCCACAACCCGGGTGGCAGGCGCTGACTCGGCCAAACCCCCGGTGACTCCTCCCAGTCATAGCCCACGATCTGTGACTTCGGACACGAAAGGACAACATAAGTCTTCAGACGCCCGGAAAGTCCGAAGCCTCCTACGGGAGGCAGGGTTGCGTGTATCAATAGACCCATGCCCATTCCCCAGGGCGGGTTGCCGTCCACCCGCGGACTGCTGCGCGACGAGGTCTACGCGCGGCTGTGCGATGCGATTGTGGACGGGACGTTCCGGCCGGGCGAACAGTTGCGCGACAACGAGATTGCCCATTGGCTCGGAGTGAGCCGGACTCCGGTGCGGGAAGCCCTGCTGCGGCTGGCTCGCATCGGCCTGGTGATTTCGACGCCTGGCAAGTCGACGCTCGTTGCCGACATCGAGCCGCAGACGGTCCGCGACGCCCAAGAGGTCGTGACCGCGCTGCACGAGTTGGCGGTCCGCACGGCGATCCCCTTCATCCGGCCCGGAGATATCGAAACTATGCGTCGGGCTAACCGCCGCTTCGAAGCGGCGTTGGCAGCCGGTGACGCCGACGCGGCGATCCGCGCCGACGACGACCTGCACGGCGTCGCGGTCGCCGTCACGGCCAACCTCGCGATCTGTTCCGTGCTCGAGCAGTATGTGCCCGTTCTGCGACGGGCCGAGCGACTGCGCTTCTCATCGCTCTCGGGTCGACGATCAGTGACCTGGCACGAACGGCTCATCAGCGCCATGGAGGTCGGCGACGCCGACGCCGCCGCCGCGGCGTCGACCGCGGCGTGGTCGACGCTGGCGCGCCTCATCGATCTCGAGCGGGCGATCGACCACGCGAACGGCGCGACCGACGCCGACCGACCCACGCGGTAGCGTCCGCTCATGCGTTCACGTCGCCGCCGGATCGTGCTTCGGGTGCTGGGTGGGCTGCTCGCCCTCGTCCTCGTCGCGCTCGTGGGGGGCTACCTCTACGCCAAGCCGCTACTGCTCACCGGCACGGGGTATGCCGCCCACAACGACTGCGCCGTGCGCGCCATCGCGGGTCGTTCCGACCCGAGGGCCGACCTGCCGCCGAACCCGCTCGTGCCGTATCTGCGCAGTTCGCAGGCTGCGGACAACAGCTCCTACTCCGCCACCGTCCTCGGGGTGTTGGCCGGCCAGACGGCCTACTACGGCGATGCGGGCTGCACGCTGGGGACCCCGCTCACGGGAACCGGGCCGCTGACCCAGGTGCCCGTCGGGGCGAACCCGTTCGACGCCGTTGCGGTTCCCGCGCCGTCCTCGGCCGTCGCTGCAGCCGTTGCGAAAGCCTTCGGCGACGACCTCACGCCGTTTGAACAGGACCTTCTGGGGACGCGAGCCGTCGTCGTCGTGCAGGGTGGCAAGCTCGTGGCCGAGCGCTATGCCCCCGGATTCACCGCTGCCACACCGCAGTTGGGGTGGTCGATGGCCAAGAGCGCCGCGAGCCTGCTCACCGGGCGGGTCGTCAAAGAGGGCAAGGTCGCCGTCACCGACGCCGGGCTGCGTCCGGAGTGGACCGATGACCGCTCCAAGATCACCGTCGACCAACTCATGCGGATGACGAGCGGGCTGACGTGGAACGAGGACTACGACCTCGGCACGGCGATCACCGCGATGCTCTATCTCGAGCCCGACATGGCGAAATTCGTTGCGAGCCAACCACTTGCCCATGCCCCCGGCACCTACCAGCAGTACTCCAGCGGCTCGACCAACCTGCTCTGCTCGGTGCTGCGCCAACGCACCGGATTGGGCGTCGATCTGCCGCGCCGCGAGCTGTTTGCCCCCTTGGGTCTCTCGTCCGCCGTGTGGGAGCCGGACGGCTCCGGGCTGCCGGTGTGCAGTTCCTACCTCTGGGCGACGCCGCGCGACTGGGCGGCGCTCGGCCAGTTCGCGTTGCAGGACGGCGTGTGGGGCGGACAGCGACTGCTCCCGGAGGGCTGGATGGCCGCGACGACCCGCTCCGACGCCGTCGCCACGACCGAGGACCCCGGATATGCCGCCGGCTGGTGGGCCAACCGCCTTGCGGACGGCACGCTCGATCAGCCGACCTTGCCCGCCGACACCTATCGGGCGAACGGCCATGACGGACAACGGATCTACGTCGTCCCGTCGGCCGACCTCGTGGTCGTCCGGCTGGGGTTCAGCCCCTCGATCAAGACACCGGAGCAGCTGCGGGTCGTCGACTTGGTCGCCACTCTCGCCGGTATGCCGCGCGCCTGACCCAACGCCCCGCCACGGCGAGTCAGGGCGAGTTCATCGGGCAGGCGTTGTTCCAGTGACGACACGTTCGACAAGACGAGCGACGACACAGGTGGCGACACGAGTGACGTCGCGCAGGGCGAGGCGCGGGGAGGCAGCACACTAGGCCGATGACCCAGCCCGTGCGCGACCGTAAGACCCAGCCGACCCAGGGGGACGTCGACGCCCATCTCGCGTCGATCACCCATGAGGGGCGGCGAGCGGACGCCCAGGCTGCGGTCGAGTTGTTCCGCGAGGTCACCGGCGCCGAGCCGCAGATGTGGGGGACCTCGATGATCGGTTTCGGCCGGATGATCTACACCGGTTCGGACCACAAGATGCGCGAGACGATGGCGGTCGGGCTGGCCGCGCGGGCGGCTGCGCTCACGCTCTATGGCCTGACCTTCTACGGTTCGAACGAGGCGCTGTTGGCCCGGCTCGGACCTCACACCACCGGCAAGGGATGCCTCTATCTCAAGCGGTTGTCCGATGTCGACGTCGACGTCCTGAGAGAACTCATCGCCCGCGGCTGGACGGAGAACCACCAGCCCTACTGACGTCGCCGAGCCGCGGCGGGCCGGGCAAGCGCTACTTCGGCGGCAACGAGCGGACGTAGGCGACCCCGTGAGCGACCCACTCTCGCAACGCCTCATCGGTATGGGCGGCTGCCGGGTCGACGGCCAGCCAGCCGTCCATCGCCCGCCCACGCATCTCGAACCGCCGCGCCACAACTCCGTCGACGAGGTCACCGGCCGCCGCGGGATCGATCCGCAGGAGTATGCCGCCATCGCTACTGGCCGCGACGGCCATGTGCCCGTCAAGCATGAAGCCCAGCCCGCCGAACATCCGTTGCTCGCGCAGCCCAGGCTCGTCTGCCAGCACCTCACGCAGCCGGTCGGCCAACTCGGGGTCGAAGGCCACCGTCAGACCCTGGCCAGGAGTGCCAACGAGCGCTCGATGACGATCTCTGTGGCCACGGCGTCGTACTCGGCCAGCGAACTGTCCGCAAAGAGATGCCCCCCACCGGGGTAGAGGAACAATTCGGCGTCGTCGTGGGCCGCCACGAAGGCCTCGGCCGGCTCGATGTCGCCCTCACCGACGAAGAAGGGGTCGGCATCCATCGAATGGATCTGCACGGGGACACCGACGGGCCAGGTGCCGAAGTAGGACGGGTCGGCGAACGAGTGATAGAGCAGCGCGCCGCGGGCACCCGGCCGGTTCTGAGTCAACTGCTGGGCCGGCATCACGCCGAGGGAGAACCCGGCATACACCAGGCCCGCAGGGAGCCCCTCCGCGGCGAGGATGCCGCGCTCCCGCACCTCGTCGAAGCCCACCTCGCCGAGATAGGCCTGCCCGGCCTCGATCGAGTCGAAGGTCCGCCCGTCGAACAGGTCCGGCGTGTGCACCGTGTGCCCACCCGCCCGCAGTGCGTCGGCGAACGCGATCACCCCGTGCGTCAGCCCTTGGATGTGGTGGAACAACAGGATCTCAGCCATGCGTGGTCTCCTCTTCCCGAGGCTGGTCGGTTTCCGTGGTCTGGTCGGTGCTCCGCGAACCGTTGTCGATGATGTCCAGGTCGCGCTCGGCGAACCGACGATGCTCCCACTCCTCGTTGACGACCGCCCCCAGGCATCGACGCACCAGGAACGCTTCGGACTCGGGATATCCCGGCTCAAGCACGGGCACCGTCAGCGAGTCGAGGGCCTCGTCGGTCAGCGCTGCGATCACGTCGCGCACCGTCGCCATCCGGTCGGCCCGCAGGGCCAGCACCTCATCAAGCGTGGGACGAGCGGCGTAGTCGCGCGGGACACCCGGGGCGTCCTCCATGTCGTCGTGCGGCAGGTCCAACGGGTGCCACGGCGTCGGGTCACCGAGCAGCGCCCGGCGCACCCAAGCATCGGTCGCAAAGACGAGGTGCCGTTGGGTCTGGATGAACGACCACTCGCCGTCGACCCGCTCGTGCAACTGTTGCGCACTAAAACTCCGCGCCCGCGCGAAGGTCTGGGCCCACTCCGCCTCGGCCAACGCCCACGCGGCGCGGAAGCCGTCGGCGTCGGTAGGCCGCGCCCGACCAGGCTGTGTCGTCATGGCCGACACCTTAGGCGCGAGCACCGACATCGGTCGTCGGAACCACCGTCACGCAGCATTGCCCCGGCGTCGGGGTGAGCCGCGCCTGGACGTCACCCCTGCCCAACGCGTCGAGCACTCCCTGGACGAAATCGCGATTGACTCCGCACACCAGTGCCGTGTGCTCCGCCGCCATCGAGTGGAACGGGCAGTTGACCAGGCGCAGCCCCGCCTCCTCCTCCCGAGGCTCGTAGCCCAACCCGGCGAGCACCTGGGGCAACCGATCCCCGTCCGTGGGCACGGACTCGACCACCCGGTATGCCGCCCGCTCGGCGGCCGCTCGCAGCGCACCTTCCAGGGGCACACCGGCAGCGGCCCGCTCGACCGCATCGGCGAGGATCCGCCCCGCGAGGTCGTAATGCCGGGGCGGTAGGGAGACCGCGAACTCCTGGGTCGAGCGTCGATAGAGCTTGGCTGGACGTCCGGCCCCCGGGCCGGTGCGCCCGGTGCGCCGCTGGAACTCCACGTCAAGCAGGCCGTCGTCGGCCAACCGATCGAGGTGGAACTTCGCAGTGTGCACGGGGACGCCGACCGCCTCAGCAGCCTCCTCGCGCCCCACCGGCCCGCGGCTGGCGACGACGAAGTCGTAGAGGGCGCGCCGCACCGGCTCGGCGAGCGCGCCGATGCCCTCAACGGTCGCCGCGAGGTCGGTCATGAGCCATCCTGATTTCTAAAAGATTCTTTGATTGACTTTAGAACGGGAGGAACGTAACGTCAACCCTAGTCTCCGTTAGAAAGGGGTTCAGATGTCCCAGGCCGCCACTCCCACGGTCCCCGCAGGCGAAGCGCCCACGGCATACCCCTTGCTCGGCCCGCGCCGCCCCCGGGTGACGGGGCACGCCCCACTCGTGGACCTTGGGCGAGCCGAGGCCGCGGCCACCGACCTGCTGCGGGCCCTCGGGCTGCCGATCGACACCGAAGCGATGTGCGACACCCCTGGGCGGCTGACCCGGGCCTATCTCGAGCTGCTCAGCGTGCCCGACTTCGAGATGACGACCTTCGCCAACGACGAGGGCTATGACGAGCTCGTCGTCGTTGCCGACATCCCCGTGCGGTCGTTGTGTGAGCACCACATGCTGCCGTTCGTCGGGGTCGCGCACGTGGGTTATGTGCCCGGTGACCGGCTGCTGGGATTGTCGAAGTTCGCCCGGACCGTCGACTTCTTCGCCCGTCGACCCCAGACTCAGGAGCGACTCACCAGTCAGATCGCCGACCACCTGGACGCGCACCTGAGCCCGCAGGGGGTCGGCGTCGTCATCAGCGCCGAGCACACCTGCATGACGTTGCGGGGCGCCCGCGCCGCAGGCACCCGCACCCGCACCTCCGCCACCCGCGGAGTCCTGCGCAACCACCTGGCCACCCGCGCCGAGTTCCTTTCGCGCGCAGTCACATTGGAGGACTCCCGATGAACCCCATCGTCGTCGTCGGCGCAGGCTTGGCGGGCGCCACCGCAGTGACCGCGTTGCGCGAGGGGGGTCACGACGGTCCGCTCGTCCTGCTCGGCGCCGAGAGCCATCCGCCCTATGAGCGCCCGCCGCTGTCCAAGGGCTACTTGCTCGGGAACGACCCCATCGAGAGTGCGTTCGTCCACGATCGCCAGTGGTATGCCGCGCACGACATCGACCTGCGCACCGGCGCCTTCGTCACTGATCTGGACCTCGGGCGGAAGTCCGTCAGCCTGCTCGACGGTACCGAGATCGCCTACGACCAGCTGCTGTTGGCGACCGGGAGCCGGCCACGGCGGTTGCCGCTGGCGGACGACTCGGGGGTGCCCACGGCATACCTGCGGACGATCGAGGACAGCGACCGGATCCGTGCGGCGTTCGGGCCGGGGCACCGGATCGTCATCATCGGCGCCGGCTGGATCGGTCTGGAGGTGGCGGCCGCGGCGCGCGCTGCAGGGACCGAGGTGACCGTCTTCGAGGTGGCGGAGTTGCCGCTGCTGCGGGTGCTCGGGCCGCGGGTCGCGCAGGCGTTCGCCGACCTGCACCGCGCTCACGGGGTCGACCTGCGGTTGGGGACTGCGGTCAGTGCCGCGGACCTGGCGGGCGCCACTCTTGTCGTCGTCGGCGTGGGGGTCGCTCCCGATGCGTCGCTCGCCCAGGGGGCCGGGCTCGCCGTCTCCAACGGCGTCCTCGTCGATGCCACCCTGCGCACCAGTCACCCGGACGTGTATGCCGTCGGCGACATCGCCAACCACGACCATCCGTTGTTGGGGCGGCGGGTGCGGGTTGAGCACTGGGACACCGCGATCGAGCAGGCCAAGGTCGCGGCGCACAACCTGGTCGGGGGGCAGGAGGCAGAGGCTTACGACCGGCTCCCCCACTTCTTCACCGACCAGTACGACCTCGGCATGGAATACGTCGGGTATGCCGCCGCTGACGCCGACACCGAGGTCGTCGTGCGGGGCGATCTGGGGGCCGAGCAGTGGCGGGCCTATTGGGTGTCCGGCGGCGTGGTCGTCGCCGGCATGCATGTCAATGAGTGGGGCGCCATCGACGAGATCCGCGAGCAGATCGGCCACCCGCTCGCCTGAGGCCCCGCTCGCCTGAGGCCCCGCTCGCCTGAGGCCCCGCTCGCCTGAAGCCCCGCTCGCCTGAAGCCCCGCTCGCCGCTCGGCCGTCCGAGGTCCCAGTCGTCTGAGGGCCCCACTCGCCTGAGGGCCCCGCTCGCCGCTCGACCGCCCTGGCCTTAAGTGTGGTCGAACGCGGGCCAGGGACCGCGTTCAACCGCACCTAAGCGGCATGCACAGGGGGTCAGGCGGCTGGTTCGGTGGGCCCGCGAGCAAGTCCCAGGTCCGGCGGTCGACCGCGTGGCTGGGCGGTCGCATTCAACGCCCGGTCGTAGGAACCGTGGGCGGTGTCCCAAGCGACACCCGCGGCGGTGACGGCTGCTGTCAACCGGTCACGATGCACCACGGTGTGATGGCGCCCGCACAACAACGCGGCGTTCGACAGGTCGCTCCGGCCACCATCAACCCAGTGAGTGACATGGTGGGCATCGCACCAATGCGCCGGGATCCCGCACCCGGGGAACGTGCACGACTGATCGCGCAACCACAACGCCTTCACCTGACCCGGAGTAAACAACCGCGCCGTGCGACCCCAATCGAGGACCTCACTTGGTCCGCCAAGAACGACCGGGATGACCTGCGCGTCACAGGCCAGCCTGCGGACCGTCTCGGGAGCGATCACGGTGCCGGACTCACTCGACCCGACCGCGACCCCCGCGGACAACCGCTCAGTCAACTCCGCCAACCCCATCGTGACGACGAGAGTGGTCTTCACCCCGACCGGGGGACGAGCACCCGCGGCGGTCGCGCGGCGGCATACCTCAATGAGCGCTTGGCCACGGCGCTGCCGAGCGGGCCGACGATCCGGGGCACCATCGGCGTCGGGGGCTGGCTTGGACAACGGGCCGATCGCCGCCTCCAGGACAGCCTTGCCTTCGGCATCGAGGACTAGGCGGTAGCTGAACGCCCCCAGCTCGTCGCCCACCGGCGCTGACAACGACACCAACGCTGCCGCCGCGTCCTGGTCGGCCTGCAACTGCCCCGGCCACCCATAGTCGGCGATCAACCGGGCTCGCAACTCCCGCACCGCCCGCACCCCGTGACCCGCGCCCATCGTCAACATCGCCTCGACCACCGTGGGCACCGCCTCCGGCTGGAGTTGGGGCTTGAGTCGCTCGGCTTCCCGAATGACCGCTACCGCGACCGGCACGGGCACCCGGCCGGAACACGCCGCGTCGGTCACCGGCCGAGTCGCCCGGCGCAGGCCGGCTTCGACCACTGCCGCGACCTGACCGCCACCACCAGCCACCGCGAGCCCCGGCGCATGCTCCGCGACCCACCCCGTCAACGACCCCGCCTGACTCGCAGCGACCTCACCCCGGGTGAATGCCTCCCGCGTCACGGCGACCCGACCGGCCCCCGCCAGCCCTGCCACCTCGTCCAGCAGCGTCAACACTCCCGCCAACTCGGCACCTTGCGCCTGCCACAACACCTCAGCAAGCCCGCTCAGCACGTCTCGGGCAGCCTGCAGCGTCGTCACCCGATCGGTGAGCGAAACGGCGCCTCGGCTGTCCTCCATAGAACAACAGTACGACCGACCACCGACAGCCCTCCCCACCACCAAACCAGGCAGCCGGGCCCTCTAGGTGTGGTCGAACGGGGCCCAGGGACCGCGATCAACCACACCTCAGGCAGGGCTGCGGGCTAGCATCCGGAAGGTGACGGACATGCGGCTTTCGCAGCAGGATGCGCGGCGGATCGCCGTGCAGGCCCAGCTGCTCACCGCCGACCGGCCGGCGAACCTCTTCGAGGTGCTCGACCGACTAACCCTCCTGCAACTCGAGCCCACCAAGGTCGTCGCACCGACCCACCACCTGGTGCTCTGGAGTCGCCTCGGCCGGAGCTACTCACGCGACGAGCTCGCTGATGCTCTCGCCGCCCGCGAAGTCATCGAGGTGCAGCTGCATCTGAGACCGGCGTGGTTCGTCGCCCTGCTGCGCGCCGAGATGGCCGCCTGGCCCGGCGGAGGCGCAGGCGCAGGCGCCGGTGCCTCGTCCCCGCCCGAGTGGCAGATCCGCATCGCGGAGTGGCTCAAGACCAACGACGCGTGCCGCCGCGACATCCTCCACCGACTCGACGCCGAGGGAGCCCAGCCGGCCGGCGCCCTCCCTGACACGTGCGTCGTCCCGTGGCGCTCAACCGGCTGGACCAACGACAAGAACGTCCAACGCATGCTCGACTTCATGGAGCAACGCGGCGAGATCGCCGTCTCCCACCGAGCGCACGGGCAACGGCATTGGGACCTCGCCGAGCGGGTCTACCCCGACGACCCGCCGGTGCCAGCCGCTGACGCTCGACGCCAGCGCGACGCGCTTCGCCTGCACGCCCTCGGCATCGCCCGAGCCCGGGCCACCGCCCGCCAGGTCGAACCCGACGACATCGGCGAGGCCGGTGAACCCGCAGTCATCGAGGGGGTGAGGGGACGCTGGCGGGTGGACGCGGCATACCTCGACGGCCTGGGTGACGACACGTTCCGGCCACGCGCGGCGTTGTTGTCCCCGCTCGACCGGCTGGTCTTCGACCGCAAGCGGATGGCCGACCTCTTCGACTTCGACTACAAGCTCGAGATGTATCAGCCGAAAGCCACTCGCCGGTGGGGCTATTGGGCGCTGCCGATCCTCGTCGGCGACCAGTTGGTCGGCAAGGTTGACGCCACCGCGGACCGCGAGGCGGGGGTCCTGCGCGTCGATGCCGTCCACGAGGACGAGCCCTTCGACGAGCCGACGGCGGCGGATGTTCGGGGGGAGCTCACGTCGTTGGCGGGGTGGCTCGGACTCGACCTCGACGAGCGCTTCTGAACGCCTCGGTGCGGGTGTATCAGGGGCGGGTCCAACGACTCATCGCGGGTAACCCCCTAGAAAGGCGTACCCGATGTCACGTCTGCGCAGTCCCATCCCCTGGCTCGCCGCCCTTCTCACCCTTGCTCTGAGCCTGTTCGTCAGCGTTCCCGCCTTCGCGGCTCCGCCGTCACTGGCCGGCGCTGACGGCACAGGCGAGCGCACGTGGTCTCCCCGAGTCTGCGCCTTCACCGACGACGAGATCAAGGCCGAAGAGGAGACGACCGAGACCGAGCAGGGGACGATCATCCTCAACAACCACGTCCTCTGTTGGCTCGCCAACGAATCCCAGCCGAAGAACCCCGGTGAACAGGCCATCATCGACGCCTTCCTCGCCCGAACCGGGTTTGACCTCGATGCGGCCCGTGAACACCACCTCGGAGCGGTCCTCTGCTCCGACGGCGGGGTGGGCATGGTCGCCTCGGGCCAAGGCCTCCCCACGGCCGACGAGGCCCGCAACGCCTGCGAGAAGCCCGTCGTGCCCGGCGGCGGAGGCGGCGGGGACAAGGGGAACGGTGGCATCCTCCCCGACCTGTTGGGGATCTCCTCCGGTATGCCGTCCGCGAGCTCGATCTCGTGCAGTGCCCAGGGCGGCACGAACCCTTACGCGGACGAGGCCACGAAGGGGGCGCAGGTCAGTGACGGTGACATCGCCACCGGATTCATCGGCTCATGGCTGACCGGTGTTGGGGTGATGTATGGCACCGCAAAGGGCGCTGGCGTGGCCCCCACCGCGGCGGGTGGCGGACTCGCCCTCGGCGCCGGCTCGGTCGGCATCATCGCCTGGGGGAAGGCGGCATCGAATGCTCTGGGTGAGCTGATGGAAAGCCGATACCGTGACGCCGCACAGGAATTGGCGGGCGACGCCGCGCACTTCGCGCTAGGCGCCGAGGCCAACGCGCAGGCCGCTGAACAAGCCGCTGCCGCGTCGGGCAGCCCCGAGGCCCAGACCGCAGCCAAGGAGGCCCGGGCTGCCGCCGAAGCCGCGGCCAAGGCCGCCGAAGCCGCCAAGGGTGCCGCCAAGCAAGCCGCTGAGGCCAAGACTCGCGCCGAGGTTGCCGCTGCCTACGAAGCGGCCAAGAAGGCCGACACCGAGGCCAAGAAGAAGGCCGAGGAAGCGGCCAAGGCCCGCGAGAAGGCCCAAAGTGCCGGCCAGACCGGCACGACGAACACCGGCGGCACCGGGGGGTCCGGCACGACGACAACCCCGAGCGGCCAGTCCGCGGAGAGCACCTGTGAGAAGGTCCGCCGCCAGGTCTGGGAGTGCGAGCAAGGCGGGTGGAAGAGCTTCTCGTGCCAGGAGTTGGCGCGGATGTTGCAGGGCTGCCGGGTCGACCTGACCGTGGCCCTCGTCGATGGCGACTCGTCCCTGTGTGGGCTACCCACCGTGTCAACCGAGGACCTGGTGCGGGCCCGCGACGAGGCGTGCGGGCTGCTCGTCGGGCATCCGATGCCAGGCGTGGACCCCTGTACGACGACCGTCGAAGGGTCGCCGGAGATCCGGGGCAGTTGCGATCCCACGATCGCCTACGGTGGTTGCCCCGACGAGCCGGACGTCGTGGTCATGGACGACGACACCATTTGCTTCCCGGCGCCTCCGAGCGCACCGCCGATGCCGTGCGTCGACCCGACTCCCGGCGGCGGACCGATCGTCGGCGAGACCAAGACGTGGAGCCCAAGCCCGAGCGGCTTCCTTCAGGACAGCTTCGGCGGGGTGTTCGTCGTGAGCCGAGGGGGGATCATCGTCATCGGTCAGGGGTACCCACCCCACCCGTGAGGTGACCAAGGCCGGTGCCCGCCGAGTCGCGCGCTGGGCACACGGCATACCAATGGTCGCCGACGGGAGCGCGTGTGAGCGTGAGGTTCCCCGCCGGCACCAAGCAACGGTATGCCGTGTGCTCACCGCGGTTAGTCTGAGCGCCTGACGGGAGCACCGAGCGAAGGGCCGTTGATGGCGCAGCACCAAG
>ERZ724520.633-NODE-633-length-18553-cov-4.437291_pt1 | contig 18553 bp, 19 predicted proteins | sample MGYA00376053_ERZ724520 | MGnify/ENA primary metagenome ERZ724520 (study PRJEB28724, sample SAMN07190886) | activated sludge metagenome | isolation source: activated sludge of sewage treatment plant in Hong Hong | place: USA: Christiansburg, Virginia | collected...
CTTGTTGGCGTAGTCAAAGATACCCCCTCAACGCATCGGAGCGCTCGCGGAGATCTTTGATCAGATTCAATAACGGATTAATTTCCAACATTCCGGTGCTCTCTGTATTGCCTTGGATGGTGCTTTGGATAGTGCTTTGACAGAAATGCAAAAGCCGACCCGAAGGTCGGCTTTCAATCAGAAAAAGCTGTCAGGCTGCCTGAACAGGTATCGTATTGGTGGTGCGTACTACCTGATTATTCTGGTCCAGATAGACCAGTTTCGGGTTGTGGTTCAGCAGTTCCTGTTCGTTGTAGTTACCGTAGGCGCAAATAATGACGCGGTCACCGGGCTTCGCTTTGTGTGCGGCTGCGCCGTTGACTGAAATCACACCCGAGCCGGCTTCAGCCAGAATGACGTAGGTGGTAAAGCGTTCGCCATTGGTGATGTTATAGATCTGGATCTGTTCAAACTCGCGCAACCCGGCCAGTTTCACCAGATTATTATCAATGGCGCAGGAGCCATCATAATCCAGCTCGGCATGGGTGACGCGAGCCTGGTGGAGCTTGCCTTTCAACATAACGGTTTGCATCGCTTTGCCTCCGCGTGTGCATCTATTTATATCGTAACGCTAAATCTGTACGGTGACATTATCTATCAAGCGTGTCTTTCCGAGATAAACCGCGCCTAATAATACCAAGTCTGTATCACCTGCGCTGGCTGTTTCCAGTGTTCTGGCGTGGCGGATGGAGAAATAATCCGGCCGCATCCTGGCCGCTGCCAGCGCGTCCAGGGCTTCTTTCTCGATGCTGGCGTAGTCTCTCCGCCCGTCCACCAGAGCGGCACGAGCCTGGCAAAGCGCCCGGTACAGCGCCACGGCGCGGGGGCGCTCTTCCTGGGTCAGGTAGCCATTGCGCGAGCTGAGGGCGAGCCCGTCGTCTGCCCGGGCAATCGGGGCAGCGATAATCTGGATGGGGATGCACAGATCCTCTGTCATCCGGCGGATCACGGCCAGTTGCTGGTAATCCTTGATGCCAAAGACGGCTGTGTCGGGCTGTACCATGTTGAACAGTTTGGCTACTACAGTGGTGACGCCCAGAAAATGACCGGGGCGAGAAGCGCCACAGAGGATGTTGGTCATGGTGGGCACTTCTACTTTGGTCTGGGTTTCCATGCCGTTCGGATACATATCATGTTCGGTGGGGCAAAACAGCAGGTCGCATCCTTCGGAGGCCAGCATGGCACTGTCCCGCTCCAGCGTCCGTGGGTACTGCTCCCAGTCTTCATTGAGTCCGAATTGCAGGGGGTTCACAAAAATGCTGGCGACAACGACATCAGCGTGTTGCCGCGCCAGCCGGATCAGCTGCAAGTGCCCTTCGTGTAAATTGCCCATGGTTGGAACAAAGGCGATACGCTTGTCAGCGACGCGCGCATCATGGAGATGGCGGCGTAAATCGGTGACTCGCTGACAAATCTGCATAGATACTCTCAATTGCCAGGCAGCTGACATCAGGGATTTAACGCGGCGGGGTCAGCATATGGCCAAGTTTGCCGGCCTTGGTGGCCAGGTATTGGCGGTTGTGCGGGTTTTCGGCGGTTTGCAGTGAAATCCGGTCGACGACCAGAATGCCCAAGTCTTCAAGCGCCTGCAGCTTGCGGGGATTGTTTGTCATCAGCCGGAGCCGGGACACACCAAGATGATCCAGCATGATTTTCAGCATATCGTACTGGCGCATATCTGCTTCAAAGCCCAGCTGCTCATTCGCCTCCACTGTGTCTGCCCCCTGATCCTGTAGCTGGTAGGCGCGGATCTTGTTCACCAGCCCGATGCCCCGCCCTTCCTGGCGCAGGTAAAGGAGAATGCCCCGTCCCTCGCGGGCTATGGTTTGCATGGCAGCATCGAGTTGTGCACCGCAATCGCAGCGTAAGCTGTGCAAGGCATCACCTGTCAGGCATTCGGAATGGATGCGGCTCAGTACCGGCTGGCCATCAGCTACGTTGCCCATGGTCAGTGCAACGTGCTCCTTGCCTGTATCGGCATCTTCAAACCCGTGGATGACAAATTCTCCCCAGGCTGTCGGCAAGCTGGACGACGCTACAAAACGGAATGACACAGTAGAACCCTCAACGTGGGGTGCGCATTTTACGCGGATTTGTCATTGTGTGTGCTCAGTATTTTTTGCGTAGCACGAGCGCATTATTTTCTTCACGCATCTCTGTTCTTTCCAGAAATGTCATACCCAGCAGGATATCGTTATCGGTGTCGGCCACGATAACAGCAGCTTGAACATTGTGCAGCGTGACGCCCCCGACAGTTACCGTATCCAGCGTGACCATATAGCTGGGTGTGTCGCCGCCAGCGGTGCCGGCTATGGTGCGCGTGCCTTGACGCCAGCTGATGCCAAGACGGTCTGCTTCAGTGTGGTTCATGGCGATGGCAGTAGCTCCCGTATCCACCATAAAGTTGACCAGGCGTCCATTGATGTGGCCGGGCGTGTTGTAGTGCCCGTTAATCCCTCGCTCAATGCGCACTTCACTTTTTTCCGCAGGTGCAGAAAAATTGCTGGTGATCTGCTTGTTCAGCGTGCGCTCAAAGCGTTCGCCTTGCCATTCCAGTGTGGCTTTCTTGCTGTCAGCTGATACGAGACTGACACCGTCAGTACCCGGTTTGCCGACTTTCAGGATGCGTTGTTTGCCATCAATGGTGACCACTGCCTGATTGGGCATCAAACCCTGTACCTGGATATCAGGCAGGGCTAATGCGCTGTGACAAGCGACTAACGCGCATATGGCGATTGCATTGTTCAGATCAGCGCGCTTTGCCATCGGGATTTTTCAGGTAGTTGAAAAAGGCATTATTCGGATCGATTACCAGCAAGTCATTCTTGCCATCAAAGCTATTGCGGTAGGCTTGTAAGCTGCGGGTAAAGTTATAAAACTCCGGATCCTTGCTGAATGCCGCTGCATATATGGCTGTGGACTCGGCATCACCCTGGCCGCGAGTTTTTTCAGCTTCGCGATAGGCTTCTGCTTCCAGGACAATTTTCTGGCGATCTGCATCAGCACGTATACCCTCGGCAATTTCCTTGCCTTCAGAGCGGTGTTTGCGTGCTTCACGTGCGCGTTCGGAGTTCATCCGGTTGTAGACGTCCACGCTGACTTCATCTGGCAACTCAATCCGCTTGACCCGAACATCCACCACTTCAATGCCGAGTTCGCCTCTGGTGATATCGGTCAATTTTTTGGTCATGTCTACCATCAAGGCATCACGTTCACCAGATACCACCTCATGCAATGTACGGATACCAAACTGGTTTCGAAGCCCCTCGTTAATGCGTTGGGAAATGAGCAGTTCTGCGCGTGCTTCATCCCCGCCGGTGGCGGTGTAGTAGCGAGCTACATCGATAATGCGCCAATGCGCATATAAATCTACCATCACAGATTTTTTCTCAACGGTTGGGTAGCGTTCGGCACGGGTATCCAGTGTGAGGATGCGGCCATCAAAACGGCGTACCTGATCCATAAATGGTATGCGGAAATGCAGTCCCGGCGAGATGTCTGATTGCACCAGTTTGCCGAATTTCAGCAGTACAACTTTATCAAACTCGTATACAACAAAGACAAACTGGCCAGCGAGCCACAGCACTGCCATTATCGAGAGAAGAATGTTGCCCAGGCGATTCATTAGCGAGCCTCCCTGTTGCGTGTAGAGTCGGCACGGCCGCTACTCTGCTTGTTATTGCGTATTTTCTCTTCCAGCTGGTTGCTCAGCACATCTATTTCAGCGGGGCTCAATGTTTTGCCTGTCGTGCTGTCAGTGGTTGCGCCGGTAGAAGTATTGCGGTTTTTAAGTTGATCCAACGGTAAATAGAGCACGTTGCTGCTGTTCTGTGTATCGATCAGCACTTTGCTATTGTTTGAATAAATTTCTTGCATGGCTTCGATGTAAAGCCGTTCGCGGGTCACGTCAGGGGCTTTACGGTATTCCGCCAACAGCGCATTGAACCGTTCTGCTTCACCCTGCGCCCTGGCTATTGCGCGATCGCGATAAGCCAATGATTCTTCAAAAACACGTTTGGCCAGACCGCGTGCTTCGGGGATGACCGTGTTGGCATACGTCTGTGCTTCATTTTGCACACGCTGTTCATCTTCACGCGCCTTGATAACGTCATCAAATGCTGCCTGTACCGCGCCAGGCGGCTGGGTTTTTTCAACGTTAACGGTGGTAACAACAATGCCCGTATTGTACGCATCCAGATATTTCTGCAGCCGGCTTTGTACGTCGACGGCAATCTTGTCACGACCAACAGTCAATACGTCATCCATTTTGGAGCTGCCAATTGCATGGCGCACTGCGCTATCTGTGGCTTCTTCCAGTGCATGTTGTGGATCGCGTATGCTCATCGTGAATTTGCGCAAATCGCCTATGTTGTATTGCACGGATAACTGCACATCCACAATATTTTCATCTTCAGTGAGCATCGCCCCTTGCGTGGTATAAGAGCGCTGCTGCGTGACATTTTCTCTGATGACGGTGTCAATAAACGGCGGATTCCAGTGAATGCCGGGGCCGACAATCGTGTGGAATGCGCCCAGCCGGAGAACAACAGCACGTTTCTGTTCATCAAGCTGGTAGAAGCCGAATCCGCTCCACGCCAACAATAACGCCACGCTGATCAGTATCGTCAGTTTTCCTGTAGGCAACTCATTGTTATCGCCGCCGAAAATTCCCCCCAGCTTGTCGAACAAGTCCTGTATGTCGCCTTTGTTGTTGGGTGGGCCGCCCCAGGGGTTGCCGCCTCCGCTACCGGGTTTGTTGTTGCCAGGTTCATTCCAGGCCATCAGTCTCTCCAGAAAAAAATGTGTATATCATTCAGTGTGCGATTCTAACAGCTCTTCAGCCGTTAACTGCTCGGCAGCCAACAGGCGCTGCCAATCCTTGTTTGCCAGCCGAATGGTGATTCGCTGGCTGCCATCGTCGTTAAAGTGCTCATTGTTGATTGCGTGCAGCGCAAACAGGCGTGCCCGCAAGCGTGATTGCCCGGCTGTCAGCCTGAGTGTGGCGCAGAATTGCTCGCTGGCAAGGTGTTCATCCAGAGCCTGTAGCAGCAAGGGCAAACCGGCACCTGTCTGGGCAGACAACCACACGCGTATGGCCTGTCCCTCGTCGTTACGGTCAATACGGGGCTCAATCCCCAGCAGGTCAATCTTGTTGAATACTTCAAGTCGCCGCACGTTTGCCGCGCCTATTTCTTCAAGTACTTCCTCTACCTGGAATATCTGTTCTGGCCGCTCTTCACTCGACGCATCAATAACGTGCAGCAGCAGATCTGCACTGGCCACTTCCTCCAGTGTGCTGCGAAAGGCTTCTACGAGGTGGTGCGGTAAATGGCGGATAAAGCCTACGGTGTCCGCCAGAACAATGGCGCCGGTGTCGGGCAGCTCCAGCCTCCGCATGGTGGGGTCCAGCGTAGCGAACAGTTGGTTTGCTGCGTAGACATCTGACTGTGTGAGCGCATTGAACAGGGTTGATTTGCCGGCATTGGTGTAGCCAACCAGCGAGACGGTAGGGGTGGCGCTGCGTGTTCGTCCACGTCGGCCTTGCTCGCGTTGGCTGCGTACTTTTTCAAGGCGGGCCTGGATGGATTTTATCCGCACCCGGAGCAGGCGACGGTCTGTTTCCAACTGGGTTTCCCCAGGGCCGCGCATCCCGATACCGCCTTTCTGGCGCTCAAGGTGCGTCCAGCCACGTACCAGTCGTGTCGACATATGTTGCAGTTGTGCCAGCTCTACCTGCAGCTTGCCTTCGTGGGTGCGGGCGCGTTGGGCAAAGATATCGAGAATCAGGCCTGTGCGGTCGAGAACACGGCACTCCAGCGCCTTTTCAAGATTGCGCTCCTGGCTGGGTGACAGTTCGTGGTCAAAGATCACCAGCTGGGCACCATGCTGCTGCACGGTTGCACGTATTTCTTCCAGCTTGCCTTTGCCCACGAAATGGCGGGCACTGGGCGAGGTGCGGGAACCGCTGATCAGTGCAACGGGATCCCCGCCTGCGGATAGCACGAGCTCTTCAAATTCCCGCAAATCATCACGGGTATGGGGGCGGTGAAGATCCAGATGAACCAGCACAGCCAGTTCACCGGATTCAGGACGATCAAAAAACAAACAGCAAACGTTCTATAGAAGAGAAACTGGCAACCGTGGCATCAGCTGCCAAGGTCATTGTAGCCATCATCATCGTCAAAGCCGCCTTGGCCGCCGTAGTTACCGGGTTCGCCAGGTATGCCGCCAGCCGGTGCAGCCGGATTCATCATCGGCAGGCGCACGGGGCGTGAAGGCACCACAGTGGAAATGGCATGTTTGTAGACCATCTGGCTGACAGTGTTTTTCAGCAATACGACAAACTGGTCAAAAGAATCGATCTGTCCCTGCAGCTTGATGCCGTTTACCAGGTAAATCGATACGGGAACGCGTTCTTTGCGAAGTACGTTCAGGTAAGGGTCTTGTAAGCTTTGCCCTCTGGACATAAAAGTCTCCTTGGATAATTGGAACTGGCTAGACAACAGTTGATAAGACATTCAACTAAGACAACATTGATAAAACAGAACACCTGTGCAATGTATAGCAATAAGCCCCTTGGGTGCAGTACGTAAAATCCAGAGGATGCCGATAGTGCTTATATGTTGGCGTTCCTCAGTATTTTCAAGGCATCTGATGTGACTTTATTGAGGTCAAAAGGTTCCTGTGTGTACAGCCAATGGAGGTTGGCCCAGCGCCTGAGCCAGGTTAACTGGCGCTTGGCCAGCTGCCGTGTAGCAGCAATGCCATTGTCCCGCAGCTGTGTGTCACTGACATGACCTGCCAGATAGTCCCAGACTTGCCGATAACCCACTGCGCGGATAGACGGCAAGTCGGGGTTCAGGTCGCCGCGCAGGTACAAGTGGCGCACTTCTTCGACAAAGCCTTCGGCCAGCATGCGGTCAAAACGCCCTTCTATGCGCTGGGTCAGCACGTTGCGGTCTTCCGGCATCAGGGCCAGCTGGACAGGGTGGAAAGGCAGGGTCTCAGTCGTCTGCTGCTGTTGCAGCTGTGAAAGGGGAGCGCCTGTTTGCTGGTATACCTCCAGCGCCCTCAGGATGCGCTGGGAGTGATTGGGGTGCAGGCGTGCTGCTGCTGCAGGATCCACAGCGGCCAGTTTTTTATGCATGGCTGGCCAGCCGTGCTGTTCTGCTTCTGCAGTCAGTGCTGCACGCAATTCGGGACTGGAGGCAGGCAGATCAGCAATCCCCTCCAGCAATACCTTGAAATACAACATGGTGCCACCCACTAACAGCGGTATGCGCCCCCGGGACTGTATATCAGCGATCTCCCTGAGGGCATCGCGGCGAAACGCGGCAGCAGAATAGGCTTCAGCGGGATCAAGAAAGCTGATCAACCGGTGTGGTGCGTGAGCAAGCGTGGCGGCATCGGGCTTGGCGGTGCCGATATCCATGCCGCGGTACACCAGGGCAGAATCCACACTGATAATGTCGCAGGGCAACTGTCGCGTCAGTTCGACCGCGAGATCTGTCTTGCCAGAGGCTGTTGGGCCCAGCAGGAAAATAGCAGTAGACGGGGAGCTGTTTTGATTTGCTGATAACATGGCGCAGAGTTTACAGGAGTGATCCATGAAAAGAGTTGTGTTTAACCAGAAAGGTGGTGTTGGCAAGACCAGCATCAGTTGCAACCTTGCGGCCATCAGTGCACAACAAGGTTACAAGACCTTGTTGATTGATCTGGATACACAATGCAACAGTTCAGAGTATCTGCTGGGGCCTCATTACGCAGACAAGAACAATACTGCCGCTGATTTTTTCAAGACTTTTCTCGGGATGTTTGGCCGCAAGCCCTATTTGCCCGGTTTCTGTCATCCCACACAGTACGGGCGTTTGTCGGTGATGCCAGCGAGCCCGGAGTTGGCAACAATAGAGCGCGAGCTGGAAAGTCGCCACAAAATTTACAAGCTGCGTGAAGCATTAACAGATTTATCCAAACACTATGACCGTATCTACATTGATACGCCGCCGGCCCTGAATTTTTACAGTAGCGCGGCACTGATTGCCGCCGACTCGCTGTTGATACCTTTTGATTGCGACAGTTTTTCGCGGCAGGCTCTCTATAATCTCGTCAATACAGTCAGTGAAATCCGCGAAGACCATAACGAGGATCTCTTCATAGAAGGGATTGTTGTTAACCAGTTCAATCCCCAGGCCAAATTGCCTGCAGATCTGATTGCCCAACTTGTAGAAGATGGATTGCCTGTCCTTGGTAGCTATCTCAATGCATCGGTGAAGCTGAAAGAATCGCGGGAAGCGCATATGCCATTAATACATTTTGCTCCATCCCATAAATTGACCCAGCAGTTTGTCAATGTGTACAACTTGCTTGAAGGTAATGAGTTGCAGCCTGTGACGGATGCCTGATAGCGCAATAACGTGTCTAATGAATATTCCAGAGGAGAAAACCATGAAAATTATCAGCGAGTTCAAGGAATTTGCTATTCGGGGCAATGTGGTAGATATGGCTGTCGGTGTCATTATCGGTGCAGCTTTCGGCAAGATTGTTACAACAATGGTCAGCCAGGTAGTCATGCCGCCAATCGGTTTATTGTTAGGGAGCGTGGATTTTTCCAATCTATCTATCATTTTGAAAGAAAAGACTGATACAGCGGCGGCAGTCAGCATCAACTATGGGGTGTTTATCAATACGATTCTTGATTTCCTCATTGTTGCGTTTGTTATTTTTCTCGCAGTAAAGCAGATTAACCGCCTGAAAAAAGAGGCAGCAGTAGAGACAAAAGAATGCCCTAAATGTATTTCTACTATTTCAATCAAGGCTACCCGCTGCCCGCATTGCACGTCTGAACTACTGGAGACGTGAAGTTAATGATCAGGTTTTCTGTTTTACTTGTGGTATTGCTGCTGGTTGCAGGATGTGCCACTTCGCCCACAGGCCGTAGCCAGTTGATCATGGTGGGTGATGAGCAGATGTCAGCTTCTGGCCAGCAGCTGTTTCTGCAGATGAAGCAGAAAGGAAAAGTGGTACGCGATCCGGCTACCAGTGCAACGGTATCCTGCGTGGTGAATGCCTTGCTGCCGCAGTTGCCGCCGCCGTGGCAGGGTGGCTGGGAAGTGCAGGTATTCGGAGACAAGGAACCGAATGCGTTTGCCTTGCCGGGCAGAAAAATCGGTGTGAACACCGGCATGGTGAAACTGGTGCGCAACGATGCACAGTTGGCGGCCGTTATCGGGCACGAGATTGGCCATGTAATTGCGCGGCATGCCAATGAACGTGCATCGATGTCGGTGGCTTCGCAACTTGGCGCCGGCATGGCTGAAGTGATGGCACCAGGCACCGGTGATCTGGTGAATATCGGGTCGCAGGTGGGTGTGTTGCTGCCTTACAGCCGGGCACACGAATCCGAGGCTGATGTTATCGGACAGAATCTGATGGCGAATGCGGGGTTTGATCCGCGTGAAAGCATCCGCTTGTGGCAATTGATGGAAAAACAGGGCGGAGGAAAACCGCCGGAATTATTATCCACCCACCCTGCAACACAATCCCGTATTGAAGGGCTCAACGCGCACTTGAAAGTAACTATGCCAATGTTTCAACGCGCGCAAGCAGCGGGCCGTAGGCCGCATTGTGGTTCCTGAATAAAAATCAGGTGGATTTTTCAGCTTGCAGGATTCTGCAAAGCGTTTCAGCGTGTTCTGCCGCCTCCAGACCCAATGTGGTGAGATAACCGCCATCAGCTTGCGTGACAAGGCCTTTTTTGTGCAGGCGTTTTGCGGCATCAATTTCTGTTTTCATGGCTGTTTTGTGAATCTTGATGCCAGCCTGTGTGCTGGATAAATCAAACATGGACAGGATTTCCAGTTCTTCAATAATGTCCGGGCTATATGGCATGGTGTTTTCCTTAAGGTTATTTTTTGATTTATTCGCATAGATGGCTAAAAACTAGAGGGCCAACGGCTAATTGCAAATATCCGTAGTCCATGACGCAGGGTGGACGCGGTACAGTACCAGAAATCCGGATGTCTTCTTTCTGGATACGCCATTCGTTATTCCCTGTATTTAGCAGGATTTTGTAGTTGTCCGCAGGGAGCCTGGTCTTGTCTACTATAAAGGACTTGGCAGAGTCTTGTGGTATCACAAGAAAAGAGTGCCGGGTTCCACATAGCAGCATTTTTGAAATTGGATCTGTTTCAGGTTGGGGGGGGGCAGAAAATGCAATAGCATTTTCGTGGTTTTCAATAGTAACTTGTGACACATGTAATAAAGAGAGTTCAGGGCACTGAGTAATCTTTTGCAAGGATTTCACTTGATTTAGTGCGCCGTGTCTTGAGTCAAAGGGGGAGTAGTAGCCTTCATGCATGCTCATGAGAAGTATTTCATGAGAATAGGGCAGTATTGCGGTGTACCCCAAGTCTTCTTTTTTCCCCGAGACAGCCCATTTTGTGATTGCTGCTTGTTTAAACTGGCTATCGTCCGCAATGAGAGGAATGTACCTGATGTAACTCACAGCCAAGATGGATGCTGCAAAAGCTATAATGAGCGCTTTTAGGTAATTCGAATTTACCATCTGATATAAAACAGATAATGCGAGTGCCCATAACGGTAAAGAATAAAATTTGTAATGGGGATCAAAAATTGGCGAGTAGCTGTATATTGAAACACGTGTAATGCTGCAGGCCCCCAGGCAAAGTAAAAAAAACATAAATAGTGATGTTGTGGGATAAAAAGATGGATTTTTTCTTATCCATAATTGGATTATTAACACGGAAGATGTCACTAGTAGTATCGTGCCAGAAAAAACAGGCAATAAAACAGAGTCCCCTTCCATAAAAGTGAGTGAGCCTGCAAATCCCGCAAATCCCACTATAATCTCTAAGGGTTTTGTAAGAGATATTTCCAGATATTCTTTCATTGTATGCAATCTGAATGGCTCGAGATCAATATGCACGACTATGTAGAAAATCAGTAAAAACAGGGAAATCAAAGTAAAAATATATTTTTTTTGCTTTTTTATATCTTTGTTCATCCACAAAACAATATTAGACAGTGGCAGCATTAATATGCCGGAAGAGAGGGTCGTAGATAGCGGAAATAAAACTGCTGCAGCTAGCGCTGTTCGGTTCCGTTGCAGTAGATATATAAGTAGTACGGTGAATAGTAATGATGCTTGCGGCAAAATATAGCTGGCGCACAAATAGTTCAACCACAGAGATGGGCTTAGCATCACTAGAAACGGTATTAAGGCCTGATAGTCTCTGAATTTCTCTCCGCCCCTTAGTATTCTGTTTATTAAGCAGACAGTGACCGGCAGTAATGAGCCTCCTAGAATAGTCAAATAAAAAAAATCAATTTTATTAAATATATTTAAAAGAATGACATACAAAATTCGGCTTGTTGTCTGGAAGTGCTCATTATATTGCCAGAATAGTAGCGATAATTTTTCTGGCAAGCTTTCAGTTTTCTGGTATAAGTGCAGAAAAAATAATACATCAAAAAAATCATCGCTTTGCGGGGTGTTGGTGCTAAAGCTAAAAATTGAAAAAAAATACAGTAGAACAGCAATGATGCAGCAAATCGCTGGCCGGGAAGGCTGTGTCAGTATCACTTGCGTTAATCCAGCAAGCTGAGATCACGCACTGCGCCGACATCCGCACTCATGGCAAGTAGCGCGTAAGCTTTTAATGCAGCAGATACTTTACGCGGGCGAGGTTTAGTGGGTTTCCATGCGTCTTTCCCTTTTGCTTCCATTCTGGCGCGCCGTTGTGCGAGCTCTTCCATGCTGACCAGTGCGTCAATCGAACGATTCGGGATATCAATTTTTATGCGATCGCCGTGTTCAATGAGCGCGATAGCGCCGCCCGCGGCAGCTTCAGGCGAAACATGTCCGATAGATAAGCCGGATGTACCGCCGGAAAAACGCCCGTCGGTCAGTAACGCACAAACTTTGCCAAGGCCTTTTGATTTGATATAGCTGGTCGGGTACAGCATTTCCTGCATGCCGGGGCCGCCGCGCGGTCCTTCGTAACGGACAATCACAATGTCGCCCGCTTTCACCTTGTCTTCAAGAATGGCATGAACCGCTTCATCCTGGCTTTCGCAAATAAATGCAGAGCCTTCGAAGAGGAAATTGCTTTCATCAACGCCGGATGTTTTTACCACGCAGCCTTTTTCAGCAATGTTGCCGTATAAGACAGCGAGACCGCCTTCAGTGCTGTAGGCATTTGCCAATGAACGGATGCAGCCATCGGTGCGGTCATCGTCGAGCGTTTCCCAGCGTGTGCTCTGGCTGAAGGCCACTTGTGTGGGAATGCCAGCGGGGCCAGCGCGGAAAAATGTTTTCACGCTTTCATCATTTGTCAGTGTGATATCCCACTTCTGCAATGCTTCTTTCATGGTCTTGCTATGCACGGTAGATACGTCGGTATGCAGCAGGCCGGCACGATCCAGTTCGCCGAGTATGCTCATGATGCCACCAGCGCGATGTACATCTTCCATATGATACTTTGGCGTATTGGGCGCTACTTTGCACAATTGCGGGACTTTTCGCGACAGGCGATCAATATCTTTCAGCGTGAAAGACAGTTCTGCTTCTTGCGCAGCAGCGAGCAAGTGCAGGATGGTGTTGGTAGAGCCGCCCATAGCGATATCCAGTGTCATCGCATTCTCAAACGCCTTGAATGAGGCAATAGAACGCGGCAGGACAGAAAAATCATCCTGCTCGTAATGGCGTTTGGTGATGTCCACGACATAACGCGCCGCATCAAGGAACAGCTGCTTGCGGTCGCTGTGTGTGGCCAGCACAGAGCCGTTGCCCGGCAATGATAATCCCAGTGCTTCCGTGAGGCAGTTCATGGAGTTTGCGGTGAACATGCCAGAGCACGATCCGCAAGTCGGGCAGGCACTGCGCTCATATTCTGCGACTTGTTCATCGCTCGCATCGGCACTGACTGCGATGATCATAGCGTCGACCAGATCCAGTTTGTGGTCGCCGAGTTTTGTCTTGCCGGCTTCCATCGGGCCGCCAGAAACAAACACGCAGGGAATATTCAGGCGCAACGCAGCCATGAGCATGCCAGGTGTAATCTTGTCGCAGTTGGAAATGCACACCATAGCGTCGGCGCAGTGTGCGTTGACCATGTATTCAACCGAGTCGGCAATAATGTCGCGTGACGGCAGTGAATACAGCATGCCGTCATGTCCCATCGCAATGCCATCGTCAACAGCAATGGTATTGAATTCCTTTGCTACCCCGCCATGTTTTTCAATTTCACGCGCCACCAGTTGGCCGAGGTCTTTCAGGTGCACATGCCCTGGTACGAACTGGGTGAATGAATTGACCACCGCGATAATCGGTTTCTGGAAATCAGCATCCTGCATGCCTGTGGCGCGCCACAGGGCACGCGCACCTGCCATGTTGCGGCCTGCGGTAGATGTTTTTGAGCGATAAACGGGCATGATTCAGATGCTCTTGATAAATATTTTTGAATTCCGCTGGTAGTTGTACAAGCGTTGTTTTTTTGACGGCAGCTGATCGAGTTTGGCGTGCACAAAACCCTTTTCAGTAAACCACTGCGCGGTCTGTGTTGTCAGCACAAACAGTTTTTTCAAGCTGCGCTTTTTAGCCAGCTTTTCTACGTGCGCCAGTAACAGGGCTGCCCGTCCGCCATCCCGGTATAGCGGATGCGTAGCAACACAGGCCACTTCTGCCATCTTGCTGTCTGCATAGGAATACAGTGCGATGCAAGCAGCAATCAAGCCTTCATGTTCGATAACGGTAAAGTTATGGATTTCTGCTTCCAGCACCTCACGCGAGCGCCGCACAAGAATGCCCTCAGCTTCCAGTGGCTGGATCAGCTCCAGTATGCCGCCTACATCGTCAAGTGTGGCGGGGCGTATAAGCTCTGCACTGTCATGCGCAACCAGTGTGCCACTGCCTTCCCGCGTAAACAGTTCTTGCAGCAAACTGCCATCTTCACGGTAGCTGATGAGATGGGCACGCGTAGCGCCATTTTCAACAGCATTGCAGCAAGCCCGCAAAGCAGAATGATCCTGCTCTTTCTGTTTTTTCAGCACAGCAGTTGCCTGCGCAGGTTTTAATTCACGCAATAAATTATGTTTGGCATCGAATATGCCCTTGCTTTCAATAAAGGCAATCAGTTTGTCTGCGCCAATGGCCTGCGCCACCGAAGTCGCAACATTCTCGATGCCGAGATTGAATATCTCCCCGCTCGCGGAATAGCCAAGGCAAGGCAGTACAACAATAGCGTGGTGATCCAGTGCTGTGTTGATGGCGTCGACATCGACACGCCGCACTTCGCCGGTGTAATGGAAGTCCACGCCATTCCGCACGCCGATGGGTTTGGCGGTCACAAAGTTGCCACCGGTAACGCGAATCTGTGCGCCGTGCATCGGTGAATTGACCAGCCCGGTCGAGAGCAATGCTTCGACATGCGACCGCACGCTGCTGGCCGCTTCAACCACCAGAGGAAGCGAATCAATATCTGTGATGCGTACACCCTGGTGAAATGTTGGCCTGATGTGCGCGCGTGCCAGTGAAGTATCAATCTGTGCCCGTGCACCTACTGCCAATACCAGCCGCACGCCCAGGCTGTTGAGCAGGGCAATGTCATGCACTGTATGCAGGAAGGTTTCGTCGCGCACAGCTTCACCTGGCAGCATCAAGACAAAAGTCTTGCCGCGATGGGCGTGGATGTACGGTGCCGAATGCCGGAACCAGTCCACCATATTCCTGGCAGTGGCCGGGCTTTGGTCTGGATCGTGTTGCACGCAGGTCTCTCCTGTTGTGTTGTAGCATTCTAGCAGCTGGTTCTTGCTGGCGAGTAGGGTAATCAGGCTTTTTGTCATAGGATGCGGGCTGGGTTTACAGATTGTCAGGATGCACCATGCCGCCGTCACACATGCCTGTGGAAATTGCATTGCCCAGTGCGCTGGATGAATCTGCCACAGTGGCTGCTGCGCTGATGGAGATGGCCCTCGCTGCTGAGAGAGACGGGGGGTTGCAGCCTGTCCGTATCCTGCGTCGCTGGGAAGCCCGCGCAGGCACCTACACTTATCACACACACGTACAAGTGGCATGCGCTGATGTATCAACATTCAGCAAAGTCGTTGATTGTTTTTTTCATGCAGCGGCATTGCCTGCGCAGCCATGGTATTCACAATTTCTCAGGGGGCAATCTTTATCGGTGGTACCGGCTGCCGGTGCTATCCGATCTGCTATCTGTTTGCCGGAGTTTGATTTTGGTCTGGGGAAAGTACACAGCTACCGGCAACTGGTGAGTGAATTTTCTTTCGCAAACCATTGCCATGTTCTTGTGTTGAGATCTGTTAGTGCAGATCCTGATTTTCCTGCCAATACCGTGGTGGCGTTTACACTGTCCCCAACAGGGGATGTTTTACGTTGGCGTAATGGCGTCCTGCACTGGCACCATATCTGCACGGTTGCCGGGGTGGGTATTTTGCCGGCACCGATTGAGCGACAGGTTATGAACATGCTTCGCTGGCTTCGCCTTGACCATGCGGAACGCAAGACATACAGGGAGGAAGCGGAGTGTTTTATTCGCTGGGTTAGCGATCCCGCAAGTGTTTCGGCAACATGGGATTCCATCCAGCATCTGGTCAGCCTGAACACAGTGAGCGACGAAATATGAAAATTGATACAACGATGGTGCTGGATAACCCAGCGGATGCAGCGATGCTGGCACGAGAGCTGGAGGCGATTGGCTACGATGGCATCTACAGTTTTGAAGGGCAGCATGACCCATTCTTGCCATTGGCGATTGCCTCGCAAACCACCAGCACCGTGCAATTGGGCACGGGGATTGCTGTGGCATTTGCACGCAACCCCATGTCATTGGCGTATCTGGCGAATGATATGCAACTGCTGAGCAAAGGACGCTTCATTCTTGGCTTGGGAACGCAAATCCAGGCACATATTGAAAAACGCTACAGCAGCACATGGGGGCAGCCGGCTGCACGGCTGCGGGATATGGTGTTGGCGATCCGTGCCATTTTTGACGCATGGCAAACGGGAGAGCGTTTACGTTACGAAGGCGAATTTTACAAACACACCTTGATGACGCCGGCATTCAGCCCCGGTCCCAATCCGTATGGTGTGCCTCCCGTTTATTGTGGGGGATTCGGCCCCAGAATGACGGAAGCGGTAGGCGAGGTGGCAGATGGATTTATTGCGCACCCTTTCCATACACCGCAATCCATACAGCAGCTGACGATGCCTGCCTTGCAGAGCGGTTTTGCCAAAGCAGGAAAATCACGTGAAAATTTTACAGTCGCGGTAAACCTGATTGTCGGTTCAGGAGACGATGCGCAATCGTTACAGGAAGCACGTGAGAAGATTCGTAAACAAATTGCATTTTATGGATCCACGCCAGCGTACCGTCCCGTTCTGGAAGTGCATGGTATGGGTGAGTTGCAAACACAATTGAATATCCTGTCAAAAGACGGCCATTGGGATGCGATGACTGCGCTGGTGCCGGATGAGTTGCTGGATGCCGTGGCCGTGGTGTGTCCGCGCAATGAAATGGCTGCAAGAATTCGTGCGCGTTGTGACGGTGTTTTTGATCGGGTGAATCTCGTTGCGCGCTACACGCCGGACACGACAGGTTGGGCAGATGTTGTGCGTGAATTGAAAAATCGATAGAGGTTACTAAAGCCGGAGCGTTATAGTTCGCCGGTTTTGGGTTCGCCGAAGTAGTAACCCTGGATAAGATCAAATCCCATGCTTTGGCATTCGCGCACTTCCTCTATTCGTTCCAGCCCCTCGGCCAATGTCGTAATGCCCATATTCCTGGACAGGGTAACCAGCGACTTCACCATCTGGCGTTTGGCAGGTTCGGCCTTGTCAATATTACGCACCAGGCTCATATCAAACTTCAGGTAATGCGCTGGTGCTTCCACCAGTTCGATAAAACGTGCTTGTCCCGCCCCAAAGTCATCGTAAGCCAGTTTGATATTCAGTCCATCCAGCTCCCTGCAGATTTTTTTCATATCTGACAAGCTGGGTACGGCTTTTTCATGAATTTCCAGCACAAGGGCAATATCAGGATTTTCTCTCCTGATGCGCTCCATCTGTAGCAGCAGGATTCTGGCGTAACGCAACTCATCCGGGTGTACGTTCATGAAGAACGCTGCTTTGGTATCAAATGTCGCTGCGGTCGCAATGCCGATATCACGGAATAGCTGGCTAAGGTGCATAGGCAGGCTGCTGACACTTTCTGCAATGCGGAATAATAAGCCCGGACTTTCCGGCAAGGAGGGATGTGTGCCGCGCCCCAGTATTTCGTAGGCAAATATTTCTTCTGTTATTGCATCAACAATTGGCTGGAATGCGGGCACGATCATTTTTTTGTGCACTAATTCCTGCAGCTCCCTTATGCCAGCCGGCATTTTTTTTGAAAGGGCAGATTCTGCAATAATGGCGGCATGCCGTACGGTGGGGTGGGAAGATTTTTTGACAGACTCCTTGATAATCCTGACTTCAAAGTCGGCAAAGTGCAGGATGTCACCATGTTGCAGCTCGGTTTGTTCCTTGACTTCAATGCGATTGATATAGGTGCCATTGGTGCTGTCCATGTCTTGCAGGAAAAGTCGATCATCCTGCAAGGTAATTTCCGCATGCAGCCGTGATGCCTTGGAGCCTGGCACCATAAATGCCATACCGGCCTCCCTTCCGATCCTGAAAGGAAATGCGTTGATTTTCAGGCGGCTGAGTACAGTGTCTCCGCTGAAGTAGCCTTCGAGGTACCAGGTATCATGCAACATAGGATTAAAGAAAATTGCCTGTATTTGTTTGGGTGATGGGGGCTATTGTAAAGCTGCTTATGCATCCAGCCTACATACTTCGAGCCCCAGTTTCTTGGCAGCCCCGGTGCTGCCCGTATCACTCAAGACGGCGGTATTTGCCTTGTCTGACACCAGATAAGTAGCGCCAACACGCTGCAGGTCTGCGCCGGTTACAGCAAGAATGCGTGACCGGAACTGGCGCCGCACGTCGTCCGTCCGGCCAAAGAGGCGGTTGTGAAAGGCGCTCTTGGCCTCGCCTGCCGGAGAGCCGGGTTTGTCGAGTGAAGCCACCACGCCCAGTATGGATTCCTCCACCTGCTGTGCAGCAGGTGCATTGTCAGCTAGCCAGTGAATAGCCTGGTCAAAATCATCCAGCGTGTCGGATAACCGTGGATCCCGATAGGAATACATGCGGAATGCACCGAGCATGTTGTCCTGGCTCGCACCGCCCCCGTATGCGCCACCTTGTTCGCGAATAGTGCGATGCAGGAAACCATTGCGTAAGTATCCGCCCAATACGGTGAGTGCGGCAGCGTCCGGATGATTCATGGCAACAGTGGGCCATGCGCGTGAACAGAAATTGACTTGTGTACTGGTTTGCCACATCTGTTTCACCCGGCGTGGTTCGTACGGCAATGACAGCGCTGTGCCGTTTTTTCCTGATGTGCCAGCCCATAATTGCTGCAAACTGTCTGTG
>ERZ724520.638-NODE-638-length-18515-cov-8.155742_pt1 | contig 18515 bp, 18 predicted proteins | sample MGYA00376053_ERZ724520 | MGnify/ENA primary metagenome ERZ724520 (study PRJEB28724, sample SAMN07190886) | activated sludge metagenome | isolation source: activated sludge of sewage treatment plant in Hong Hong | place: USA: Christiansburg, Virginia | collected...
CACTGGTTGCGCTGTGGGTGTTTGCCATCTTCTGGCATGTCACCACCGGTGAGTGGCGCCAGTACATCCCCACCACTGACAAGGTGCTGGCCATCATGCGGTACTACAGCGTCGGCATCTTCAAACACGAGCCACACCCTTTCAGGCAGACCTCGCAGCAAAAGCACAACCCGCTGCAGCGTCTGACCTACCTGGCGATCCTGACCCTGCTGAACCCGCTGCTGTGGGCCAGCGGCTGGCTGTATCTGTTTTACGCCGACTGGGCGGCCTGGGGATTGAGCGCGCTGCAACTGGAGTGGGTGGCCACGGCACACACCATCGGCGCCTTCCTGATGCTGGCGTTTCTGATTTCCCACCTGTACCTGATCACCACCGGCCACAAACCCACCTCCCAACTCAAGGCGATGGTGACCGGTTGGGAAGAGATCGAATAGGTTCACATTTTTCTAGGAGAAGTACCATGACACACACCCATTTCCTCACCACTGCAGCCCTCGTCGCCCTGTTGGGCGCTTCATTCTCGGCCCAGGCCTACGACGCCGACTGGAAGCGCGGACGGGTCTACTACCGCAGCGTCTGCACGTCCTGCCACACGGCGGGGCCGATTGGCTCCATCAACCCCAGCACCAAGACCAAGGCCGAGTGGAACACCTACTTGCTGCTGGACAAACACGCCAAGGGCAAGGACACGGTCAGCAAATACGTCAGCAAAGACTACCGCGCAAGCATCAAGGCCACCAACAAGGCCGCTGAAAAATTTGCGGACACCCCCGACAAGGACCTGCTGGATGACATCAAGGCGTTTCTGCAAAAAGGCGCCAAAGACGGCGATTCACCTGCCACCTGCAGTTGAAACACCAGCACGCAGTTCAAACGCATCACTTCAAGGAGCAAGACATGAGCTTTAAACCAACACCCCTTTTTGCCGCCCTACTGACCTCGTTTTGCATGGCAAGCGCCAGCCTGGTCAGCATGCCTGTGCTGGCGGCTGACGCACCCGCAGCGCAAGCCAGGGCCGGCTGGTACACCAAAATAGTGAACCTGGACTTTGTCAAACAGCAGGCCGTCGTGCCACAAATCGCCGGCGTCATGCTGATCGACTCGCGCCCTGCTGCACGCAAATATGACCTGGGCCACATTCCAACGGCCGTGAACATTCCAGACTCCGCATTTGACAAGCTGGCACCCACCCTGTTGCCAGCCGACAAGGCCACGCTGCTGGTGTTTTACTGCGACGGGCCGGAGTGCATCCTGAGCCACAACTCCGCCTTCAAGGCCGAGAAGCTGGGCTACACCAACATCCGGGTGTATGCGGATGGTTTTCCGGACTGGATCAAAGGCGGCAATTTACACGCAGTGAGTGTGCCCTACCTCAAGAAATTGATGGACGAGAAAACCCCGATCACGCTGATCGACTCCCGCCCCAAAGAGCGCAAATACGACCTGGGCCATATCCCTGGCGCCATCAGCCTGCCCGACTCGCAGTTTGACAAGCTGGCCGCTCAACTGCTGCCCGCCGACAAGGCCGCCGCACTGTACTTTTACTGCGAAGGGCTGAGTTGCAAACTCAGCAATGACTCGGCGCAGAAGGCCATCAAGCTGGGCTACAGCAACGTCAAGGTAGTGCCTGAAGGCTACCCAGCCTGGGAGAAGGCCTATGGCGCAGGAACCAGTGCCGCCACCGCCAAACCGCCCGCCATAGAGGCTGGCAAGGACGCGGGCACCATTACCGTTGCGTCGTTTGAGCGCATCTACAAGGAAGCGCCGGCCAGTGTGCACCTGATTGACGTGCGCGAGCCGCAGGAGTTCGCAACCGGCAGCTTCAAGGGCGCGATCAACATGCCCATCAACAGCCTTGAAAAAAGCCTGGACAAGCTGCCAACCGACAAACCCATCATCTTCTTTTGCGGAGCGGGTGGCCGCAGTGGCGAGGCATATGACATGGTCAAACTCTACAAACCGGAATTAAAGACCGCGTTTCTGGATTCGGAGATCAAATGGACCAAGGATGGTGCTTACACCATCAAAGGCAAATAAATTCTCTCCCCCACACCAAGGTAACACCATGAAACACACCAAGATCATCCTAGCCGCCCTCATGACGCTGTCATTGAGCAGCTTCGCACAGACGTCCACCGAGGCATTCTTCAATGTCACCAGCGCCGACAACCAGTCCCAGGGCATGGCGATGGTTCTGGCAACACAAATGGCGGAACAAAAGGCAGCCGTGCGCATTCTGCTGTGCGGACCCGCCGGCCAGCTGGCGCTCAAAACGTATGAGCCCGCAGCGTTGAAGCCGCGCAATGTGACTCCCAAACAAATGCTGGCGGGCTTGATGAAGGCCGGCGCCACGGTTGAGGTGTGCGCCCTGTTCCTGCCCAATGCCGACCGCACGCCAACGGATTTGACAGACGGCATAACAGTGGCCAAACCGCCCGAAGTGGCCGCCTACATGCTCAAGCCGGGTGTCAAGGCGTTTGGGTTCTAGGCGCACGCCACACCTTCAATTGGCCGGCTCGGCAATGCGGGGGCGATTGCCCCCGTTTTCTTGACCTGGCAGCAAGACGCGATCTGCCTCCGTCGCTACACTGTCACCAGGTCATTCGGCCGCACTGCCAAGCTGGTGGCAAGGAAAAGCTCCAAGCGCGCCGAGCGAGATGAACACGCATCCACACCGGATGCACAACAGGGTGAACTGCCATGAACTTTGTCATCATCGGTGCCGGCCCCGCCGGCGTGCGCGCGGTTGAAACCTTGCGCGAAAACGACCCCGAGGCCAACATCACCCTGGTCAGCGGCGAACCCGGCGAGCCCTATGCGCGCATGGCCATCCCCTACATCCTCAACGGCGCCATCGACGATGTGGGCGCCCACCAGCGCCGCGCGCCCCAGCATCTGCAAGCGCTTGGCATTCGCTACCTCCATGGCAAAGCACTCAAGGTGCATGCCGGTGCCAACGGTGGCCAGGTCGATCTGGACGACGGCACGCAACTCCCCTACGACCGGCTGTTGGTTGCTACCGGCTCGTCCCCGTCGCTGCCGCCGATTCCTGGCACCGATGTGCCCGGCGCGGTGACCTGTTGGACGCTGGAAGACGCGCACCAGATCGCCGCCAAGCTCAAGCCCGGCGCCCGTGTGATCATGTTGGGCGCGGGTTTTGTGGCGGGTGTGTGCATGAAGTCACTGGTCAACAGCGGGGCCAAGCTGTCGGTGGTGGCCGGGCGCTCGGGGCAGATACTGCGCTCGATGATGACGCCGGTGGGCAGCGGCATGCTGCAGCGCTGGCTGGAGGGCCGCGGCGTAGAGGTCATCACCACCGGGCGAACCCTGGGTATCGAGGCGGGCCCACGCCTGGTCATGGACACGCGCAGCATCGATGCCGACCTGATCATCCTGGCCACCGGCGTGCATCCGAATGTGGCGTTCCTTGAAGGCACCGGTGCCGAGATTCGCAGCGGGGTCGTGATCGACGCGCACATGCGCACCACCGCGCCCCACATTTACGCCGCCGGTGACGTGGCCCAGGGGCGAGACTTCTCCACCGGCGAGTGGGTGGTGCACGCCTTGCAGCCCACCGCCACCGAGCATGGTCGCATCGCGGCGCTGAACATGCTGGGCAAGGACGTGCCCTACCGTGGCAGCCTGAGCATGAATGTGCTGGACACGGTGGGCCTGATCTCCCACACCTTTGGGCTGTGGGATGGCATCCCGGGCGGCGACCACACCGAAGTGGTGGACGAAACCAACTTCATCTACACCCGCCTGTGCTTCGATGGTGACCAGTTGATCGGCGCCATCACCATCGGCCACCCGCACCACGTGGGCGCGATCCGAGGCCTGATCCAGTCACACCGCCACCTGGGGGCCTGGAAGGACGAGTTGATGAAGAACCCGCATTTGGTGATGGATGCGTTTGTGGACCTGAACAATGGGTGACGCGACGGCAGGTTGCGTGCCAAGCTTTCAACCACCGCCACGCTGCATGTACAAATCAAAGCGCTGCATAAAGGTGTAGCGCTGCGCATCGTCCAACCCGGCGAAGCGAAAGCTCACTTTCAAAACTGGGATGCTGACCAGGCCAATGACACGTGGCGCGGTCACCTGCCACTTCAGGCCCAGCGCACCGTCGCCAATGCGCACGCCCGCTGTGCCGGTTTGTAGTTTCCAGTGGTGCTCGCCCATCGCCCGGGGCAGCCAGCGCAGCCACTCAGTCTCGGTGCAGCCCATTTCGCGCTCAAAGCGCTCAGGGTAGGATGCTTGCAAAAACTCAGCCTCCGGCAATGGGTGGCCAGATAGCCAGCACATCGCCCTCCACCAGGGTTTTGCTGGCGCGGTGCTCGGGCGCGATGTAGCTGCCGTTGACCAGCACCAAATGCACTTGCTTGGCTGGCAAACGGTACTGCTCCACCAGTTGGCCAATGGTGACTTCGGGGGCGATGTCCAGCGCCACGATGTTGGTGTACTTGGACTCGGGCGGCAAGTAGTCGGTGAGCGAGGCGAAGAGTTTGAGGGTGATGTTCATGCCGAGGTAATTCTCTAGCGCTTGCGCCCGGTTTTGCCGCCCGACCAATCGTCTTGCCCCAGCGCCGAGGCTTGGTAGGCCTGCACCAGGCGGGTCGGGTCTTGCATCAGCTTGTCTTTCCACACACCCAGCTTGATCTGGCCTTCGACCAGGCCGCGCATCACGCCGATGTGCTCGGTCCAACCGACGGCGTTGCAGCCCACCATCACATCGTCCTGAAAGCGAAGGCTCAGGTGGCGCCCCGACGCCTTGTCGGTCAGCTCCACATGGTCGCAGGTCGGCGTTCCAGCCCAGTCGCCAAAGCTGGCCGAGATCAGGCCCAGGGTGTCGAGCACGTTGATTTGCGTCACGCCACTGAGGTCGGCCTGCGCGGGTTGACCGCGTGCATAGGAAACCATGTTGGCGGCAGCGATGCGCGCCTGTTCGGCGGCGTTGGGCTGGATGGCGCTGACCATGGTTTTGCCTGACACTTTGTCAAAGGCTTCGGCGCAGTCACCAGCGGCAAACACGCCGGGCACGTTGGTTTGCAGGTGTTCGTCGGTCAACACGCCCAGCAGGCAGGTGATGCCGGAGTGTTCCAGAAAACCGATGGCCGGTCGTACGCCCGCAGCGCTGATGACCAGGTCGGCCAGCATGCTGGTGCCATTGGACAGTTTCACGGTCAATGGGGTGCCGGGCTCGATGGATTCGACTTTGGTGCCGGTGAAGACTTCAACGCCCTTGGCCTCGCACCAGTCGCGGATCATGCCGCCTGCCGTGGGGCCCATCATGCGCGGCACCATGCGGTCGCCCATCTCGACCACGCTCAGCTTCACGCCCCGCGAGGCCAGCGATTCCATGATGATGCAGCCGATGAAACCAGCGCCGAGCTGCAGCACCCGCGCGCCGGGCTTGGCGCGTTCCGCGATGGCACGCGCGTCGGCCAGTGTCCAGCAGGTGTGCACGCCCTCAGATTGGATGCCAGGAATGGGCGGGCTCACCGGGTGGGAGCCGGTGGCGACCAGCAAGGTGTCATAGGAAAGCGTTGCTCCACCCTTGAGCGCTACTATTTTAGTAGCTGCTTGCACAGATTCCACGAGGGCTCGCACCACATTTATCTTCAGGTCTTCGAAGTGGGTGGGACTCTTGCGCAGGTAGGTTCCGCTCTCGTCCACATTGCCCATCAGCAGGTAGGGAATGGCCATGCGCGAGTACGGCGGCTCGGGTTCATCGCCGACGAGGGTGATGGTGTCCTGGGGGGCGAGTTTGCGGATGGTCTCGGCGGCGATGACGCCGGCGGGGCCGGCGCCTAGGATGACATGGTGGGTCATTTCAACTCCAAAAAGAAAGCGGTCAATCGAGACCGCTGTTTCGTTGCTTCCGGCCTCTACTAGAGGCCCAAACGCTCTTTCGTCGCGGCGGTGGGACGGCCTTCGGGGTCCCAGCCGCGGGCGGCGTAGTACTTGGGCAGCATGGTAGCCAGCTCGTTGAACTTGCCCTTGGCGGGGCCGGTCTTGCAGGCGCCTTCGACGCTGGTCAGACGCTCGGGCAGGCTGTCGTCCTTGTTGGTGAAGCCGGCACGGTTGTTGAACTCGCGTTCCATGTTCCAGATGCGCTCACCAATCTTGGCCAGTTCTTCGATGGTGTAGTCCTCGTTGCAGGCGCCCTGCATTTGCGGCGACAGGTCTTGCAAGCCCCAGGCAAAGGTGGTGAAGATGCACAGGCCGGACGAGTCAAACGCGGCGGTGGCATCCTGGAAGGCCTTGACCAGATCGGGCTTGCCTTCGGACTCCAGCGGATCGGTCTTGACCGGAATGCCCAGCACCTCCGACGCGATGGTGTAGCCGCGCAGGTGGCAGCCGCCGCGATTGGACGTGGCGTAGGCCAGGCCAATCCCCTGGATGGCGCGACCGTCGTAGGCCGGAAACTCCAGCCCCTTGGACGACATGCTCAGTTCGGGGTGACCGTATTTGGCAGTCAGGCGCTTGGAACCTTGGCCGATTTCCTTGCCAAAGCCCCTGCCGTAGATGGTTTCTTCAGTCAAAAAGGCCAGCGTCTGCGCCGAGCCAAACTTGGCGTCGATGCCAATTTGCTCCTTGGTCAGCACGCCCATCTCGTACAGCTCCATGACCGCGCCCACGGTGGCGCCAAAGGTGATGGGGTCAATGCCTTCTTCGTTGCACAACAGGTTGGCGTATTGCAGCGCTTCCAAGTCGTTGACGCCATTGGCCGCACCCAGCGCCCAGGCAGCTTCGTATTCCAGACCGCCATTGGCGCCCCGGTACTGTGGCTTGTTAACAATGGTGAAGTGGTTTTCGTCCATCTTGCTGATGCGCCCACACGCAATGGTGCAGCCAAAGCAGGCCTGGTTGGTGACCAGTTGCTTCTTGCCGTCGGTCTTGCGTGGCGTGGCCATGGCTTCGGCACCGATGTCTTTGGCGCCTTCGAACTGGTTGTCGCGGTGGTTGCGGGTGGGCAAGGCACCCACTTCATTGATCACGCTCATCAGCACCTGGGTGCCCATGGCGGGCAGGCCAGTGCCGGTGACGCCGTTTTCGGCCAGCACCTTTTTGCCGGCCTTGACGGCGGCCATGAAGGCTTTCGGATCACGGATATTACCCACGCCCTTGGTGCCGCGCACGGCAATCGCCTTGAGGTTTTTGCTGCCCATGACCGCGCCCACGCCCGAGCGCCCAGCGGCACGGTGCAGATCGTTGACCACGGCGGCAAACAACACGCCGTTTTCACCGGCCTTGCCGATGCTGGAGACACGGGTCAGCGGGTCTTGCAAACCTTTCTTGATGGTTTCCTCGGTTTCCCACACGCTCTTGCCCCACAGGTGCGCGGCATCGCGCAGTTCAGCCAGGTCATCGTTGACATACAGGAAGACCGGCTTGGGTGATTTGCCCTCAAAAATGACCATGTCCCAGCCGGCCATCTTGAACTCGGCGCCCCAGTAGCCGCCCGAGTTGGAGCAGGCAATGGCGCCGGTCAGTGGCCCCTTGGTGATGACGGTGTAACGGCCGCCCGTGGAGGCCATGGTGCCGGTCAGCGGGCCGGTGGCCCAGATGATTTTGTTGTCGGCGGACAGCGGGTCCACCGTGGCATCGACTTCTTCGACCAGGTACTTGGTGCCCAGGCCGCGCGAACCAATGTAGTCGCGTGCCCAGTCCATGTTGAGGGGTTCAGACTTGACGGTACCCGCGGTCAAGTTAACGCGGAGGATTTTTCCAGCCCAAGACATAATATTTCTCCTATTCACTTAGTCAGTTGAGGACAGAGCTGGCTCGCTGCGCGTAGCTGCGGTCTGTCCCGCAAAGTTTCACGAGGCAGACGTTTGGTTGCCGAGCTTGTGAGCCCACTGTTCCATCTTGGACAGACCGGTCCAGTTGGCATCAATGAAGGTGATGGCGCCAGTCGGGCAGGCATCGGCACAGGCCGGCTCACCACCGCACAGGTCGCATTTCTGCACCTTGCCGGTGTCGGCGACGTAGTTGATGGTGCCAAACGGGCAGGCGATGGTGCAGACCTTGCAGCCCACGCAGGTGGATTCGTTAACCACCTTGGCGCCGGTCAGCTTGTCGACGGTGATGGCCTCCACCGGGCAGGCATGCAGGCACCAGGCCTCGTCGCATTGGGTGCAGGTGTAGGGCACCTTTTTGCCGGTGTGGTGGAAGTCGAACACCTTGATACGCGACTTGGCGGTGGCGAAGGTGCCGTAGTTCTCGAACGCGCAGGCCATTTCGCACTGCATACAGCCCGTGCATTTGTCCGCGTTAATGTGCAACATCTTTTGCATGCGACTCTCTCCTTGGGGTAGCGGCACGCAACTTATGCAATGCCATTCCTATGAAACAAAATACATAGCCATTGTTCGTCGAACATCTGCGTAAAACCCTAGGATTAACCCTAAATAAAATGGGATTTACCCAGAAATTCTCAAAATGAAACAACACCGCGATTCCGTGTCTGTACGAGAATGCACGGATCGTGAACATGGCTTCGCCCGTACCCCTCCCCGGTAATTCTTCTGTACGCCTGGACGGAATAACGCGTGCGCGGCAGGTTGCCATGCAAGACCGCGGCACTTTGCCGGCGGGATGGATTGCGCCCTGGGTGGAACGCTCGTGGCAGCGCTGCCTGCACCTGGGGCTGGAACCCCAACAATCCGTCGCCTTTGACACCGTCTCGCCCCAGCACATGCAGCGCACCCTGGACGCCAACCAGCAATTGGTGCAAACCGCCAGGCCTATTCTGGAAAATTTGGGCCGCGCCATTGTCAACACCCGCTACTTTGCCATCCTGACCAACCGCGACGGCGTAGTCGTGGACACCAGCGGCGCCATCGACCGCTCCGACCCTCGCGCCGACCTGATCACGCGCATCGGCACCGACCTGTCCGAACGCAGTGTGGGCACCACGGCCATTGGCGCTGCATTGAGCGAGCTGCAGCCGGTGTGGCTGCACCGGGGGGAACATTTTTTTGCCAACACCGCCGTCTACAGCTGCGCTGGTGCACCGCTGCTGGGGCCGGATGGCGCTTGCGTGGGCATGCTGGACCTGACCGGCATCGACGCCGTCGAGCGCCCCGAACTCAAACACCTGGTCACCCAAACCGCCAGCCGCATCGAGAACGCACTGGTGCTGGCCCAGGCCCACAGCCTGATGGTGCGACTGAACTGGCCCGGCAACACTCTGGGCAGCGACGCCGACGGTATCGTCTGTCTGGACGCCGATGGCTGGATCACCGCCGCCAACCCGATCGCCCGCCAGATGGTGCCCCAGTTGGTCACCCAGCAGAGGGCAACCGTACCGACCACGGCAAACCCAGTGCATGTCAGCGAGGTCCTCGGCATCTCATTTGAGCTGCTGTTTGACGCCGTGCACCGCAGCGAACCGGTGCTGGACATTCCGCTGTGGAACGGCCTGCGGCTACAGGCCCTGCCGGTGGCACCGGCTCACGAAAGCCAAACCCTGCACGCCGACCAGCGGTCGTCCGCACGGGGCGGCATGCCTTTAAGAGACATTGAGGCGGCACTGATCCGCAAAGCCGTCGACCAGGCCCGTGGCAACGTTGCCCAAGCCGCACAGGCGCTGGGCATCAGCCGGGCTACCGTCTACCGCAAGCTGGGGCAAAAAGGGCCAAAAACGGACAAAACCTTGTAGTCATATTGGCCTCCAGCCCTCGTGGAATATGCGCAAGCAGCTACACTATTTATAGCAGATCGGCTGGGCGGAATCACGACTTGGTGCTGCACCAGCCTTGACTATTGCCGAATGAACATTGGCTCTGACCCGGGCGTTCAACCGTTCTGGTTGCGCATCCAGTCCGCGGTCTGGAAAAACGAGGCGCGCAAATGCTCGCGCAAGCCAGCGTCCAAGCCGACGTCACCCATAGACTGGTCCATACACGCCAGCCATTGGTCGCGCTCCAGAATACCAATCTTGAACGGCATGTGCCGTGCCCGTAGCCGAGGATGGCCGAAACGCTCCACATAGTGCTGCGGGCCGCCCATCCAGCCACATAAAAACCAGAACAGCTTGTCGCGAGCGGACGCCAGGTCCGAACCATGCACCGCACGCAGGGCGGCATAACCTGGCTCCAGTTCCATCAGGTCATAAAACCGCTCGACCAGCGCGCGGATGGCGGGTTCACCGCCGATGGTCAAAAAGGGGCTGACCGGCTTGTTTTCGTCTTCTGTCATGGTTTCATATGAAAAACAGGCCGTTTGCCCACGTGGAATATGATTGAGTAGCTATCAGAACAGTAGCGCACCAAGTCTCAAGTCGGAGCCCGACGCAGCGTCTCCACTACGGGCCGATTCAACACTTCGCGCAAACCCCACCAGCCAGCCGCCAGCGCCAGCACCGCACCCGCAAGCGCACCGAGCAGAGGCACCCACAGCGACACGGTCCATTCGAATTCGAACACAAATCGCGCCAGCGCCCAGCCCACAGCTGCTGCGACGATCGACGCCAGGAAACCGGCCAATAGCCCCACACCCGCCAGTTCGGCGCGTTGCACCTGGCGCAGCAGGCTGCCCTTGGCGCCCACGGCGCGCATGATGGCGTACTCGCGAGCCCGCTCCTCACGCGTGGCCGTCACCGCAGCAAACAACACCACCAGGCCTGCGGCCAGCGTAAAGCCGAACAGAAACTCGACCGCACGGATCACCTGGTCCAGCACGCGCTGCACCTGGGCAATGGTGCTCGTCATGTCCACATTGGTGACGTTGGGGAACTGGCGCACCAAGGCATTGTCAAAACCCTTGGTGAAGGGGGCCTTGAAAGCACCCATATAGGTGGTGGGCACGTTGTCCATCTGGCTGACAGGGTAAATCACAAAGAAGTTGGCCCGCATGGAGCCCCAGTCGACCTTGCGCAGCGACGTGATTCTGGATTCAGTCTGCGCTCCGCCAATGTCAAACCGCAGGGTGTCGCCGAGCTTGACTTTGAGGGTCTGGGCAATGCCCTCTTCCATGCTGATGGCAGCAGACTCCTCTTCGGTCCACTGCCCCGCCACCACTTCATTATTCTGAGGAAGCTTGGTATTGAACGAGACGTTGAACTCGCGGTCCACCAGCCGCTTGGCGCGGTCGTCCACATAGTCGTCAGGCGTCACTGCGCGGCCATTCACGGCCACCAGCCGCCCCCGGATCATGGGATACCAGTCGTAACGCGCCACCCCCGCCTGCGCCAGCATCTGCCGGAAGGGCTGTTCCTGCTCCGGCATCACGTTGATGACAAAACGGTTGGGGGCGTCGGGCGGCGTGGCCTTGCGCCAACTGCTGATCAGGTCGGTGCGCAGCAAGACCAACAACACCAGGGCCAGCAGACCCACGGCCAGGGCACTGACTTGCACCACGGTGTAGGCCGGGCGCGCCGACATTTGGCGCGTGGCCAGCACCATCCAACGCGGTGCGGTGTTTTCGTTCACGCTCAGGCGCAGCAACTTCACGGCCACCCATGCCAAAGCGGCAAACACAACCACGGCACCACCAAAGCCACCAACGGCGATCAAGCCCAATTTCAGGTCACTACTGGCAGCCAGCAACAGGGCCGCAAAGCCCAGTACACCCACCGCCAAGACCCCCAGCGACGTCGGTTTGAGGTTGCCCACATCACGGCGAATCACCCGCAAAGGTGGCACCTGGGCCAACTGCAGCACCGGCGGCAAACCAAAGGCAAACAGCAGGGTCAGACCCATGCCCATGCCCAGCAGCACCGGCCACAGGGTTGCAGCCGGAAGCGCCGCATCTACGAGCCCGGCCAGCAGCAAGACAAAGAGGTAGTGAACGCTGTAACCAAACACCACGCCCAGGCCGCTGGCAAACAAGCCCACCAGCGCAAACTCAAACGCGTAAGCGGCCGCGATGGTGCGTTGGCGCAGGCCCAGCACCCGCAGCATGGCGCAATCGTCCAGGTGGCTGGCCGCAAAGGCACGCGCCGACAGTGCCACCGCCACAGCACTGAGCAGGGCGGCGAGCAAAGCGACCAGGCTCAGGAACTTGTCGGCACGGTCCAGCGTCTGGCTCATCTCGGGGCGACCAGCCTGTAGCGACTCGACCCGCACACCACGCAAACCGTTGGCGCTGGCTTGCTTGACCTGGGCGTCGGCCCAGGCAACAAAATCCTGGACCGGCTTTTCGTCCCCGGCCACGGCCATACGGTAGGTCAGGCGGCTGGCGGGCTGAATCAGTTTGGTGGCAGCAATGTCTTGCGTATTGATCATCACGCGCGGGGCGAAGTTCATGAAGCCCGCACCCCGGTCGGGTTCCACCACGATCACGGTGTGCACAATGAGACGCGCATCGCCCAACAACAGCGTATCGCCCATCTTGAGACCCAGGGCCTCCAGCAGAGCGGCGTCGACCCAGGCCTGGCCACGCGCAGGAATGGCACGCGTGATGGTGTCGGCTGCATCCGGTGCGCTGGCCACCCGCAATGCGCCGCGCAGGGGGTAGCCCGGCTCCACCACCTTGAGGGCGACCAGTTTGGCCGCTCCGCCCTGCTCGTCCGTGGCACGGGCCATGGTTGGAAAACCAAGATTGGTCACCACCGACAGACCCAGTTCGCGCGCCTTGGCGACAAAGTTGGCAGGGGTGGGGTTGTCACTGGACACCACGGCATCACCACCCAGCAGTTGGAGCGCATCGCGCTGCAAGCCGCCTTTGAGGCGGTCGGCAAAAAAACCTACTGCCGTGAGCGCGGCCACTGCCAACGTCACCGCCACCATCAAAAGGCGCAAATCACCGGAGCGCAAATCACGCCAGAGGGTACGCCAGCCAAGAGCCCAGAAAGTAATAGTCATGGCGCTACCTTAGCGCATCTCGGCGAGCCGCATCATGGCTGGGGATTTCTGCGCCGACGACGCCACCGCTGCACCATCCGCCACAGCGCGACCAGCACGATCGTTGCGACCGCAAGAATGATGGCCTGAAACGCCAGCGCCGGTCCGCGCCCTCGGGTGGCCACCAGTACCGGGATGTCGCCGTCGAGCCGGTAGCGGCTCTCCAGCAGATAATCGCGGTCTTCCCAACGCACTTCAAACTGCCAACGCTCCCCTTGCACGGTGCTCCAGGCGGTGTGAACACGGCCTTCCTGCGTGCTGCCGGACGGCGTAACCGGCCACGGCACCAGGGAGGGATCGGCCTTGCGAGCCTCGGGCAGCGCGCGAAAGGGAATGACCTCCGTGGTGCCAGTGGCAACGTGGGTCACCGCAACAGGGTAGGCGCCCGGCCACGGATCCCTCCCGGCGTCCGACCAGAACTGCAGCACATACAGCAGGCCCGTCCATACCAGGCAAAGACCGAAGAACAGCATCACACCGCGCAGAAAACGTCCAATACTCCTCAAAAACCTCATTAACAATGACATGACAACACCCTCCACATTTGCGCATGAAACGGCTTAAGACACTGTGGACGGGAAAGCGCTAGCCGAGTGCATGCGGCAGAGAAACGGAACACAACTGTCCGTTTAAAAACCCAACAAAATTTGGTGCATCTTAGCCAACCGCATCAAAAATGGGGACTTCTTGGGCCGACTCCACGCGGTTCCGCCCGGCCTGCTTAGCACGGTAAAGTGCCGCATCGGCCTCGCGCAGCGTGCCCTCGAACCCGCCCACATGCCCCCGCGCCATGCCGGCGCTCAAGGTGTTGCCGGGCAGCGGGCCGCCCTGTTGGAACTGCGTACGCAGCTGCTCCAGCGTCTGGAGCAGCGGAGTCGCCTGGTCGGGTCCGAGGGCGACGATGACAAATTCCTCCCCGCCCAACCGCGCTGCGCGGCAGTCTGGAAACTCGCTCGCCTTTAGCAGCAAGGCCAAGTGCCGAATCACCTGGTCCCCCAGGGCGTGGCCGTGGGTGTCATTGACCTGTTTAAAGTGGTCCAGGTCCACCATGCCCAGCGCCAGCGGAACGTCCGACGCCTGTTGACCGACCCACTGCCGCAGACCCAGGCGGTTGAGCAGATCGGTCAGGGGATCGTGCGTGCGCTGGTGTTCCACCAGGGCCATGAGGTCGCCTGAGATGACCAACACGAGGCCCACCACCCCACCGATCAAGGACATGCCCGCAGCCAGCACTGACGCGGAATTTACCAGCGTGGAGCTGACGGAGCTCTCCACCAGGCCCAGGGCTGCAGCCACGCTGCGCAAACCCATCAGCACGGCAAACACCACGCCAAGCAGCGCTAGCAGTCGCATACCCGCCTGGTGCTGGGCGCGCGACTCGCCCAGCGCCGTGCGTGCCAGCAGCACCGCCAGCAAGGCTAGCAGCAGCGAGAGCAAGCCAATGCGCCAGCGCGGGTTGGGTGCAGCCAAGCCGAACCACAGCGCGATGGCCAGCCCGACCAGGCAACAGGCCAGCAACCAGCCCCAGTGTGCGGACATGCCGCGCAACCGCCGCACACCCCCCAGCACCAGCGCCACTCCCGCCACCATCAGTACCACGGCCAGCACCAGCCCCGCCAGGGGCGTCAACCAGGCCTGCAGCATGTTCAGCGTGAAACCCAACGATGCCAGCAACACGCCACCGGCTGCCTGCTGCATGCCCGGCAACCTGCCGCCCAACGCGCGGTTGGTGATGAGCAGCACCAGCGCCAGCAGTGCGGCGGACGCCGAAAGCGTGATGCCCATGCCGCGCGGATCCAGGTAGGTCCATGCCATGGGTGTCATGGCGCAACTCCCGGTGCGACTGCGCATTCGACGCGGTTGCGGCCCCCGGACTTGGCGGCATACAGCGCGGCATCGGCCTGGCGCCAGAGTGCCGGGAAGTCTATCCCCGGCGTCGTCAGCGCCAGGCCCAGGCTGGCAGTGATGGTCAAGCCGGTGCGCTGTGGTGCCAGCCGCTGCAGCTCGGTTCGAAGGCGCTCAGCCACCGCGTAGGCATCGGGTTTCTCCATCCCCTGCAAAAGCACGGCGAACTCTTCACCCCCCATGCGCACGGCCAGATCGCCCTCACGCAGGTGGCGCAGCAGCAACTGGCCGACGAAGGCCAGCACCTTGTCACCGGCCGCATGGCCATGGGTATCGTTGATCCGTTTGAAATGGTCAATATCCACAGCCACCAGCGCCCAGCCGTGCAAAGTTGTTGGAAGGCGTGACGCCAGCGCGTGCCGGTTGAGCAGTCCGGTCAGCGCGTCGCGCTCCGCCTCAGAACGCAGGTCTGCAATCACCAGCAACTGGTGCACCAGCAGCAGCCCGGTCTGGATGGCAACGAAGGACATGGCCCCCACCAGGTATACAACCATGTTGAAGGGTGTGCCAAAAGCATAGACCGGCTGGATGTGCCCTTGCGAAGCCCACAGGGTCCGCACCAGCATCATCACGGACAACAGCAGGGCGGCGATGCTGACAAATGCCAGCCCCACGCCGATGCCCCGGCGGCGCAGCGGCCACAGGGCCGCCAGCAGACAGCCCATGAGCCAGATGATGATGGGCGAAAACACCAGAACCCGGGAGGACAGGCTGGGAAACTTCACGCCCCACCAATACGAGCTGAACACCAGGCACAGCGCAGGCAGCAGCCACCACAGGGGCCGGGCAGGCTTGCCTGCCAGGCGGTGGCTGCCATCGATGAGCAGACCCACACCAACCACCATGAGCGGATTGCCAACCACGAGCGAGAGTTCTGCGGGCACCAGTCCTTGTGAGACATTGAGCAGCGCACCCCCCGTTGCGAGCACCGAGCCAACCGCCCACTTGCGCAAAGCACCTGCATAGAGGGAATGCGATGCGAGCCACCCCGCCAGAGCAGCAAGCGTCAGCGCAGCCATAAAGGCAGCCATCGTAATGGCGCGTGGTTCAGGCAAAACCCGACTCCTTGTACTACTGGGGTGTAGCCAGTATAGGAGCGGTCAGTGGAGAAGCGCCGTTACTGCAGTCATTTCTGCGTCGATGGCCAAGAAGCGGATGGCATTTGCTGCACCAAGTGGGTGTTCAACTTGCCCGCTATCAGAAATAGGATCAGTTCAGGCCACGGCGCGCAGGCGGGCACCTGCCAGTTCCGGCTGCAACTCCAGGCGCTCAAACGCGCTGTAACACAGGAAGCGCTTGTGGGTGGCGCGCCCGATGGCGCACAGGCCTACGCGCTGAGCCACTTCAAGGCCCATCTCGGTAATGCCGCTGCGCGACACGGCAATGGGAATCCCCATCTGTGCCGATTTGATAACCATCTCGCTGGTCAGACGGCCCGTGGTGTAGAGCACTTTGTCGGCGCCTTCAGTTGGTTCGCCGCCGGGCCGCCCCAAGGCGAATTGCGCCCCCTCGGGGGGCAGCGCAGCACACGCAGTGGCAAGCGTGGGGGCCTGACCGCCCATCCACATCCAACCGGCAATGGTGTCAATCGCGTTGTGGCGGCCCACGTCTTCAATGAACACCAGCATGGTGTCACCCTGAAACAGCGCACAACCGTGCACCGAGCCAGCGGCTTTGTAAATGCTTTCCTGTAAACGTATGGCATTGACAATGCCGTAAAGCTGCTCCTGTAGCAACGTGGCCGGTGCCAGATGGATCAGGTCCAGATCGTCCATGATGCCGCCAAACACACTGCCCTGGCCACAGCCTGTGGTCACCACACGCTTGGCGGTGCGCTCTTCAATGTGTTCAATGCCGTTGCGGGTCTTGACGGCTGCGGCACCCACGTCCCAATCCACGGTGATGGACTCGATGTCGTGAACGGACTGCACCAGCCGCTGGTTGCGCAAATACCCCAGCACCAGCAGTTCCGGGTGACCGCCCAGCGTCATCAGCGTCACCAGTTCGCGCTTGTCGACGTAAACGGTGAGTGCGCGCTCGCAAGGAATGGTGCTGGTCACTGCTTCGCCCCACTCATTGACCACCGTAACCTCACGGGTTAACGGCGCCTGGGCCTGGGTGAGGTGCGGAAGTTTAGAACGGAGCATGGGCAGAACGCAGCGAAATCATCTATTTCTTGGGTTTGTCGGCAACCGGTGCCGCCGCTACCGCAGCACTGGCAGCGGGTGCAGCAGGTGCAGCGGGCGTGTACACAAAGGGGCCAGGATCGGCACAGGCCGACGTTGCCGGGGCTGCGCCCTTGGCATCTTTGCCGGCGGGCTTGGACGCACTGTTGGTGCGCGCAGCGACCTTGTCCTGGGCCTTGCACAACAAAAAGGCCTCAACCTTGCCAGCGTGGGCGGTTTTGGCGGCGGCTTCAGCAGCCTTGGCCTTGGCTTCATCGCTCGGCGCTGGCAGCTTGGCGAAGGCTACCCCGCTTAGCACGACAGCGGCAACACAAATAGTGAATGATTTCATGCGATCCTCGGCGTGGAATTAGGTTTGTAAGGGGGAGGCCGGGACACCGCTGGGCCCGCTGGCGCTGCGTTGCGCCGGTATCTTGCCGGACTTGACATCGTCATACCAGAGCTCGTGGTGTTCCCTAGCCCATGTCTCATCCACGTAGCCCGTCTGTATGCCCTGGAATGCCCCTTCGGTTCCGAGCGTGCCCAGGTAAATATGCCCCATGAACATGACGATCATCAGGATATTGGAGACCGAATGCACCATGTGGGCTATTTGCATGGTGCTGCGCGTGTAGTCCAGTCCGGGCACCAGCTTGTCCATGACCAGACCGGAGGCAACCACCACCAGGCCCAGCACGAACACGCCACCCCAAAAAACCACTTTCTCACCGGCATTAAAACGGCCGGACTTGACCTCGTGCTCGGAGAACATGCCGCCGCCCTTGAGCAACCAGTTCAGGTCTCCTTTGGCCGGCAAGTTGTCCTTGATGAAAGTGCCAATCACGATCACCAACGACACCGCAAACAAGGGCCCGGCAAAGTTGTGGGCATTTTTAAGCACATACGCCAGCCAGCCAAAAAGCGTCGTTCCGATGACTGGCAACAAAAAGAACTGCCCAAAAGCCATCACCAGTCCAGAGATTGCCAAAACGCTGAAAGCCGCCGCATTGATCATATGGGCCGAACGCTCAAAAGGCGTAAACCGCTCAATCAGACGCCCGGTTGGCTTGTCATGCAGCTTGATGGAACCCACGCGCCAGTAAAAAACGGCAATGGCACCCAGCACAATCAATATGAATGAACCACCGTACGGAATCAGCCAGTTGTTGCGAACCTGGCGCCAGGCTTCGCCCGCGTTCGTCACGCGTGAGCCAGGATATTGCACAAACGGCTGGATCAGATTGCCAGCCTCGGGGGCCTCGCTCTTGGGCAGGCTGCTGGTGCCAGTAACACCAGCACCAACCTGGCGCCACATGGGCGCGTTGTTGCCCGGCTGCACCTTGCTGCGTTCACCGTTGGTTTGTTTGGCGTAGTTGGGGTCGGTCGTGGCGTCGGGCTGCACATCCATGATGTTGGCGCTTTGCACGGGTGGCGCCTGTGTTTGAGCACAAACCGAACCCAACGTTCCCAACGCAACACACAGCGTGGTTATCAATGAACGCATCGTCATAGGTGCCTCTCAATTTATTCTCGAATAGTCGTTTTGACCATTCTGCTGGCGCGCCTTCAGATGCTGTTCCCAGGCAGCCTTGTC
>ERZ724520.640-NODE-640-length-18508-cov-4.728770_pt1 | contig 18508 bp, 20 predicted proteins | sample MGYA00376053_ERZ724520 | MGnify/ENA primary metagenome ERZ724520 (study PRJEB28724, sample SAMN07190886) | activated sludge metagenome | isolation source: activated sludge of sewage treatment plant in Hong Hong | place: USA: Christiansburg, Virginia | collected...
CTTCAGCATCTACTTCACCCTGATCCGCGTTCGTAACTTCTTCACCAGCATCATCAGGTTGCGCATCATCCATTTGCGCTTCCACTGCAGCTTTATCCGCTTCCAGAACCTTTATCTTTTCTTCTAGCAGCGGAATACTGTCAGCCATCCGCTTGCGGGTGAACTTCAGCCCATCCAGCTGTATAGACCAGGTCTTTGCCGCATCAGTCGTGTGCAATACCAAGCCATCATGCCCGACAGCCCAACCCTCTTCAGGGGATATAAAAAACACTGCATTCAGCATCGCGCGGGTCGGATCATCCGCTTGCTGCCAGGATTTACCATTATCGTCTGAATAGGCGATATGCCCGCGCTCACCTACAACCACCAGACGATCGCCCGTTCGAGTAATATCCTGTAATAGAGATGCAGCGACTTTGGTGCTTTTGATCGCTGACTGCTGGCTAATGATTGCAGATTCCTGAGCAGTAACCAGGATGGGCGTGGCCAATAAAAAACTGCTTGCCACAAGGCCTAATGTTTTTATCGCAGAGTAAAAACAACTACATGCTACTTTTCTATTCATTCTGATTGCCCTGAATCATTCACACGAAAACACGCCAGCCCACGTCCCGAACAAACGACGAGACAAAACTGTCTGGCATAAGCCAGACACCTGCGCGCGGTGCACAGCCGACTTTCTACTAGCGATGAATTATAAATTCGTTGCTTGTAATAATATTAAACATCCCTGAACCCAGCCTTCCTCCGGATACAAGGTGCAGGATCATCTTAACCGGTCGCAGTGTAGAGGTAAACCGCAATAGCTGGCAGCCCAACCATCTAAACATCTGATGGACTCTCATGTGCGCTTGCGAAACAAAATCAGCCAAATTGCCAGCAATAACAACACCACAAGAACAAATGGCGCTCTTGGATGCCATTCATACAACATGCCCGCCCCGAACGGCCCCAGCACATAGCCTAGAGCTGGGCAAGCCGCAAGAAAGCCGGCTACAGCACCCTGCTCATCCGGATTGACGCTCAACGACACCGCCGCGGAGAACCCAGGGCCACAGATCCCCAACCCCAGCCCCAGCAGCATGACACCTATACAAAGCTGTACCAGACCAATAGAACTGGCCAGTAGCACAAATCCTGCCGCCATAAGCGGCATCCCCACTTGAAGTAACTTGAGCGGGGGCCACGAAAGCCTTTGCACCAGAACCAGTTGGCCAAACACTGTAGCCCCAGCCATCAGCGCCTGGGCCAACCCTAAAAATGTGGCTGACTTCGATACATCAAGTCCAAGTACATACGGCAGATAAAATCCCATCATCTGGGTCGAGACCGCCATTCCCAAGTAAATCACCACGCCTACAAGTAGCAGATGGCGGTATCGAGAATCGAAGTAACCCAGTCTGGCTAGATTGCGTGGTCTCACAGCAGATGCATGTCTGGTTGGCTCCACCAGATAGCGTGCAACCATTACAGCTATAAACAGGGCCAGCGCCACTGCCACATATAAAGGCATCAAGAGGTGCCAGACAGCCAACGCAACCAGCGAAGGACCTGCAATAGCACCGACCCCGTGTGCTGCCCCGGTCTGGCTCAAACCTACGGCACGCTCTTCCGCCGATGTGATATCAATGACATAAGCCGTGATAGCCGGCAACATGGCAGCAATCAGGAAAGCCTGGAGTAATCGACTGGCAAACAGGCAGACATACAGCGTATCCACGCCTATCAGCCCCGCCTGGCTAAGACTGAAAAACAGCACCAGCAGCAAGGCAGAAAAACAGTACCCCCCTACACCGATCAGTATGGATATGCGCCTCCCCCATTGATCGCTCTTGCGCCCCCACCAGGGGCTGACCAGGAATACGGTCAATGCCGCACAGCTGCCTATCAAAGTGATCTGGGATGCCTTGAGGCCCAGCTCGGTACCGATCAGCGGCAGCAGGCTGAAAACAACGTTATTGACCACCCCATAGGAAGCAACTGTCAGCAACAGCACCAGATATGAGCGCGGATTGGGGCAGCGCGAAGATGGAGTCTTGAACAGAAACAACGTCTATTACCCAAAAGGTAGTCGGCATAAACAAGGAAAGCCGCTCATGGCGGCCTTCCTTACACATCATCCAGCTAACCTGTGTAGATCAGGCTGTCTGAACCATTTCAAAATCATACTTACTGACGCCACACTCAGGGCACTCCCAATCATCAGGAACGTCTTCCCACAGCGTACCTGGAGCAATACCCTCCTCCGGCAACCCCTTTTCTTCATCGTACACAAAGCCACAAATTACACATTCATACTTCTTATAGGCCATGATGCCTCCTCACAAGTTGCCGCAAGAACCGACAAACCGCCTGTATCACGGGGAATGCCATGTTGGATAATCAGCGACTACGGCTCAATACGTAATCATCCGTGGCGCCATTGTATGGCAGGGAAAGGATTTTTTCCTGATCTTTGTCAATGGCGTTTTAACCTTTACACTGCCGCGTACAGGAATTACCTCCAGAACAGGCCACCCATGCACAAAAAAACCTTCATTCTCATCTGCTTACTAGCCACTCTGGAAACCCACGCCGATGGGCCTACTTACCAGGTTTTCCCGCAACTTAAAAACCTGAAAGTAAACTACCACGTGGAGACCAAAAAAAAGCAAACCACTATCTATGCCACTAATCATGAAAGTTTTGCCATCATCTGCGATGCAGCCATGAATACCAACAAGCAGGACAAGAGCAAGGGGCGGGAGACCCTGATAGAACCAACAAAAACAGCGGCGTTCCCATTTCCGCACAGATCCGCCATCACTGATGTTCGTATTTATCTGATGTGTGAAGCAAGCAAGGATGAAAAAGCAACCACCTCTGAAACAGAGGGCGCTGTAAATGAAGCTACTGAAAAAGAGAACACTGCAAAAAAAATTGAAAATGAAACGGGAAAATCAAGCCCGGTGATAATAGAAGAAGATCTGGATAACATCTGATCATATACCCGAAAAAATTTATTTTGTACGCAAGGCTTGCAGCATGCATATTCACGGCACCCATTACCGCAGTATCTGGCATGAAGAATCCAGCGATAGCGCAGCTATTTTCGACCAGACGCTGCTTCCGCATGAACTCAGGATACTGGAGCTGAACAGCCTAGGCGATGTGTGTCACGCCATTTCGAGCATGCAAGTTCGCGGCGCTCCGCTCATCGGGGCCTGTGCTGCATATGGCATGTATTTCGCACTACGTGCCGACTCATCAGCAGAGCATGAAAAACTGGCTGCTGAACAATTGATTGCCACACGCCCGACAGCTATCAACTTACGCTGGGCTGTTGATCGTGTAAGACGCGCCATCAATAACAGTAATGCACACGAAAAGGCCAGGCTCGCATTGTTGGAAGCTCACGCCATATGCAATGAAGATGCAGATATCTGTTCAAGAATTGGCGATTATGGACTGGACTTGATAAAAGCTATCAGCGCTAGAAAACAAGGTAATACTGTCAATATCCTCACGCATTGTAATGCAGGCTGGATTGCAACCGTTGACTGGGGAACTGCGCTGGCCCCGATTTACAAAGCCCATCTTGCCGGTATAGCCGTCCATGTGTGGATTGATGAAACCAGACCTCGAATCCAGGGCGCGCTCACCGCATGGGAACTGCAGCAGGCAGGCGTTCCACATACTTTCATCGCAGACAACACAGGCGGCCACCTGATGCAACATGCACTGGTGGATATTTGCATTGTTGGTACCGATCGCACAACGATGCAGGGCGATGTCTGCAACAAGATAGGCACTTACCTGAAAGCCTTGGCTGCCAGGGATAATCGCATCCCTTTCTATGTAGCCCTGCCGACATCAACCATTGACTGGACAGTCAGGGATGGACTGAAAGAAATACCGATAGAAGAGCGTGACAGCTTTGAATTGACGCACGTTCAGGGTATCCATGCAATTGATAAAAGCCTCTGCCATGTACGCATTACACCGGAGCATACCCGTGCAGCAAATTATGCTTTTGATGTGACGCCAGCCAGGCTGGTGACAGGCTTGATCACCGAATTTGGGGTATACGACGCATCACTAGAGGGCCTGCAAGCTATCAAGCAGGCCACCGCCCAAAGCTACAACTGACTGGATTATTTTTTAGGCAAATATTGCAAAGGATCTACCGGCTTTCCGTCCAGACGAATTTCAAAATGCAACTTGTCACTGTCGGTACCACTGGAACCCACCTCGGCAATTTTTTGACCCGATTTAACCGAATCGCCTTCCTGAACCAGCAGCTTGCTGTTGTGGCCGTATGCACTGAGAAATTGTTCATTGTGCTTGATGATCACCAGCTCGCCATACCCTGCGAGACCACTACCGGCATAGACAACACTGCCTGATTGCGCCGCCACTACCGGGTCGCCGGATTTTCCTTCAAGATCGATGCCTTTTCGCAAAGGATCTGTCGATGAATAACGCGAAATGATGCGGCCTTGGGTTGGCCACAACCAATGGCCACTGCCCGAAGGCATAACAGCAGCATTCTGCTCAACAGGCCGTTCTGTGGCAGTCTTTATGGGTTTGGCGACGGGCTCAGGCGATTTGGCCAGTCCTGTCTCGCTGCTGGATACTGCGGTGACTTCTGTCACTGTGTTGGCATCATCCGGAATTGCCACTACTTCCACACCGGTTGATGCTGTGTAAGCAGATGATCGAACCGAAGCCGATGCATCATTCGTGAGATTGATTTTTTGACCGACACGAATGGTGTAAGGCGGAGCAATATTGTTCAAGCTGGCCAGCTGGCGATAGTCCATACCATAACGCCAGGCAATGGAATACATGGTGTCACTTCGTGAAACTGTATGGTAGTTCAGCTTGATACCGGGCGGCTGATCCATCTGCTCAATAGGTGCCAGATGCGTTGTACTCTTGCACGCGTTAAGCAGTACCAGCAAAACACAAAGTAGTATCGAGCGACTATAAGGATAGGCATTACGCTCTGCAGACATGTTTACCCCACCAAAAACAAATGCCATTTAGCGCATCACGCCGCTAACGAAAGGGACGAATCGCGCGGGCTCGATTGGCTCACGCTCATACTCGCCCGTTTCGGGATTGTGATACACCATTACCAGATGCTGCTCGTCTCCGCCAACTGGCGTTATCAATACACCACCAGGCGCAAGTTGTTGCAATAAGCGCGGAGGAATTTCCATTGGGGCAGCCGCAGAAAGAATGCCATTGAATGGACCCGCCTCTTCCCAACCGATGGCGCCATCTGCATGGCGAAGAAACACATTGTCATGCTTCAGCAGGCGCATGCGTTGACGTGCTTTATCCAGCAGTGGCTCGATACGTTCCATGCTATAAACCTTGTCGGCAAGCTGGGACAAGATAGCGGTTTGATAACCAGAACCTGTTCCGATCTCCAGGACTTTTGATAGGGGTCCGCGTGACAGTAGCAGCTCCGACATACGGGCAACTGTATAAGGTTGCGATAATGTCTGGTTGTAGCCGATAGGTAATGCATCATCTTCATACGCGCGATGAGCCAGTGCCTCATCCAGAAAAATATGCCTTGGCGTTTCACGCATGGCATTGATGACGTTGAAATTGCTGATCCCCTGATCCATCAAACGCTCGATCAGCCTGTCACGTGTACGACGCGACGTCATACCTATACCGTCAAGATTGAGCCTGTTCACAGCGCCCCGCACCCTCGAATCAATGACAGAACTATACCACAAGCAGTAGAGTGCAATGGACGACAAGACACTACTGGTTGTGTTGCTGCAGGTTTGTCAGCGTTAGTAGCTCACGCAAAACACATGTCGCATATGTTCCAGGCGGTAGAGAAAAACCCAACAGCCAGCTGCTGTCATTGCGCACACTGGACACATGGGTTGGCTGGAGCAAAAGAGCCCTTCTTTCCTGCTGCAAGCCAAGATGCTCCAGCTTCTCGCAGTAAGGGGAATATTGTTCGAGCAAGCACTGCTCTCGCTGAGCCAACGCATTGGAACTGAGAGATCTTCCACGACCCCACAATGGCCCTGTTGAATAATCCATCGGGTCGCCATCAATGACATGTCGCCATTCCCCTGTACGAACACGGTCCGACAGTACGCGGTTAAACAAGTAAGACCGTATTGCCGATACCGCAAACTGATTTTTTCGTTCGCGCCAGATCCTGGCATGTGCCGGAAGCAACTCTTGCGCGCGCAACAGATTCCCGCCGCCATAACCAAAACGCTGTTCGCCAAAATAATTCGGGACACCCTGGCGAGCAATCTCTTGCCAGCGCTGTTCCAGCACTTTCTCATCACCCTGGACATTACGCAAACGGATCAGGAAGGCATTGCCAGCATGCATACCACGCCGCAATTTCTTGTCGTGCCTTGCGCCAGACAGAACAGTACAACCTTCCAGATGGATTGATGTCCAGTCCATTTCCCGCGAACCTATGTAAAGACTGAACCATTGCCGCGTGACAGCATGGCGATCCTTAAGCCCACAGTACCCCACATCCATCTGTTTAATGCCGGCCAACTCGGCGAGCTGTTTGGCCACCCAGACAGTATTCTGGATACGCTTTTCTATCAGCAGACAGAGATGCTCACCACTTCCTGAAAAATCAAACCCCAATTGCTCATCTACAAAAAAATCTTCCGGCTCTGTACGGAAATCTGCAGATGCATTCAAATCCGGGAAAGCGCGAGGAAAATCCAGTTCAAAGCCTGTGGATTGTAACAATGCGGACTGCAAATCTGATGTCATCCCTGTTTTTCCAGGAGCACCACCGCCTGGGCCGCGATACCTTCCTTGCGCCCTTCAAATCCAAGTTTTTCTGTTGTAGTTGCCTTTACACTGATGGTATCCAGCGGCACATCCAACACATTTGCCAAGCGGTGCTGCATCTGTTCGCGATAAGGCAATACTTTGGGCGCTTCAGCGATGATAGTGATATCAGCATTAGCCAGACGCCATCCTTGCCGGGATATCAGGTGATAGACATTGCCAAGCAAGGCGCAGCTGTCCGCATTCTTATAAGCCGGATCAGTATCAGGAAAATGTGTTCCGATATCGCCTAGCGCCAATGCACCCAGCAATGCATCGCATAGTGCGTGAATTGCTACATCGCCATCCGAATGCGCAATTATGCCTTGCGTATGCGACACCCGGATACCACACAGCATGACATGATCACCTGAGCCAAAGCGATGCACGTCATATCCTTGGCCAACACGAAATGTCATAGGAAATTCTCCGACTGCAAATAAAAAGCAGCCAATGCAAGATCATCAGGATACGTGACCTTGATATTGCTGCGTGAACCCATCACAACCTTTGCCTTGTGGCCACCAGCCTCGATGGCAGAAGCTTCGTCGGTGACTGACAGCTGTTTCTGCTGCGCTTGCTGCAGACACTCCAGCAACAAACCGAACCTGAACATCTGTGGCGTCTGGGCCTGCCAGATAGTTGATCTGTCAACGGTGGACTCGATGACGCTACCATTAATTTTTTTCAGGGTATCTGTGGCCGGGGAAGCCAGAATCCCACCAACAGGATCACCATATAGCGTGTCCAGTAACGATTGCAAATCTACCGGGGAAAGACATGGGCGCGCTGCATCATGCACCAGAACCCAATCATTTTTATCTGCAAAATCACACAAATACAGTAACGCATTCCGTACAGAATCCGCACGTTGGGCACCACCTTGCACAAAGCAGATTTTATTATGCTGTAACAACGGCAGTTTTTTTCCCCGCGTATCTTCTGGATGCAGGGCAATCACCACCTTCTCCAGTTGTGCATTTTGCAACAATGCAGCAGCACTATGTTCAAGCACAGTCGCGTGACCGATACTTGCATATTGTTTGGCACCAGAAAATCCAGGGGAGTCTGCGTGAAACCGGCTTCCAACGCCTGCAGCAGGAATAACAGCCCATATTTTAGGTTCAGCGTTCACGGTTTTTTTGCTTTTTCCTGCTCATCTACAATAAGCACAAACGTTTCATCCTTACGAATCATGCCCATGTCACGCCGCGCACGGTCCTCGATACTGCTACCGTTTTTCAACGCTTCAATTTCAGCTGCCAGCGCTTGATTACGAGCCCGGAGATGCGCATTTTCCAACTGCTGTTTCTGGATATCGTGCTTCAGCTCTGCAATCTGCGCCAGACTACCCTCACCAACCCACAATCGATATTGCAGGAATCCCAGCAATACAATCAGCAACAAAACCACCCATTTCATATCGGTGGCAATTCCAGGGAATCAGGCCTTGAATTCAGCGCGGCCACGGTATGGCGCTTTGCTGCCTAATTCCGCTTCAATGCGCAACAACCGATTGTATTTAGCAACTCGATCTGAACGGCATAATGAGCCGGTCTTGATCTGGCCTGCAGCAGTAGCCACAGCAAGATCTGCAATTGTGCTGTCTTCTGTTTCACCTGAACGGTGTGAAATAACCGCTGTATAGCCTGCTTTTTTTGCCATAGCAATAGCATCCAGCGTCTCGGAAAGTGAGCCAATCTGGTTGAACTTGATCAGGATGGAGTTGGCAATTTTTTTATCAATACCCTCTTTCAGGATTCGGGTATTGGTAACAAAAAGATCATCCCCGACCAATTGCACTCTGGAACCGAGTTTTTCTGTGTGCAATTTCCAGCCAGCCCAATCGCTTTCATCCTGCCCATCTTCAATGGAGATAATCGGGTATTCGTTACAAAGTCCGTTCAGGTAATCTGCAAAACCTGCCGAGTCAAAACTTTTGTCTTCACCACCCAGCACATATTTTCCATCTTTGTAAAACTCGGAAGATGCGCAATCCAGCGCCAGGGTCACATCCGTACCTAACTTGTACCCAGCATTCGCAACCGCCTCCTTGATCACCGCCAACGCCTCTGCATTGGATGACAGGTTGGGGGCAAATCCACCTTCATCACCAACCGAGGTGCTCAGCCCTTTTGCGTGCAGCACTTTTTTCAAGGCATGAAAAATTTCCGCACCCCACCTCAGCGCTTCGGCAAAATTCGGCGCACCCACCGGCTGCACCATGAATTCCTGGATGTCGACATTGTTATCCGCATGCTCTCCGCCATTGATAATGTTCATCATGGGCACCGGCATACTGTACTGATCTGGCGTGCCATTAATTTCAGCAATATGCTGATACAACGGAATATTTTTAGCAGCTGCTGCAGCTTTAGCTGCAGCGAGAGAAACGGCGAGAATCGCGTTTGCCCCAAGATTCGCCTTATTTTCGGTGCCATCAGCATCAATCATGGCTTTATCGAGTGAGCGCTGGTCAGCAGCATCCTTACCCAACAACAAATCACGAATAGTTGTATTCACATTGCCAACGGCTTTCAAGACACCTTTGCCAAGGTAGCGACTCTTATCTCCGTCACGCAATTCCAGCGCTTCGCGCGAACCGGTTGACGCACCTGACGGCGCGCAAGCACTGCCAAGATACCCGCCTTCTACAGTGACTTCCGCCATTACCGTGGGATTACCACGCGAATCAAGTACTTCAAATGCCTTGATATCAATAATTTTTTTCATGGGTAGAGTTTCCTCAATTATTTCCAGACAACCATTATTTTTAAGTAATTATCAGCGCAGGCAAACGCTTGACCAGATCATCAACAGCTTTCATCTGCGTGAGAAAAGCCTCAAGTTTGTCCAGTGGTAGCGCGCAAGGGCCATCACACCGGGCATTGTCTGGATCAGGATGCGCCTCCAGAAACAGACCAGCCAAACCCTGTGACATGCCCGCACGACCCAACTCCACTACTTGCTGGCGACGGCCGCCAGCTGAGTCACTGCGGCCACCAGGCATCTGCAAACTGTGTGTGACATCAAAAATAACCGGGTAGCCCATTTCTTTCATGATGCCGAAACCCAGCATATCCACGACCAGGTTGTTGTACCCGAAACTGGAACCGCGCTCACACAACATCAGGCGATCGTTACCCGCTTCATTGCATTTTTGCAGAATATGCTTCATCTCATGAGGAGCCAGAAACTGCGCCTTCTTGATGTTGATGGCTGCTTTTGTTTTTGCCATGGCCACAACAAGATCAGTCTGGCGGGACAAGAAAGCAGGCAGCTGGATAACATCACATACTTCAGCTGCTGGTGCGCATTGGTGCGGCTCGTGTACATCGGTAATAACCGGCACACCGAAAGTCTTTTTAATTTCTTCAAAAATTTTCAGGCCTTCATCAATACCAGGCCCGCGAAAAGAGAACATCGAAGAACGATTGGCTTTGTCAAACGATGCCTTGAAAACGTAGGGAATGCCCAGTTTTTGTGTCACCTTCACATAACTCTCAGCGACTTGCATTGCCAGGTCACGTGACTCAAGCACGTTCATGCCGCCAAACAAGACAAACGGCCTGTCATTGGCAACATCAATACCACGCCCTATCGTAATGGCCTTTTGTATATTCATGCCGGATTTTTCTGCCTGTGCGCAAGCGCAGCTTCAATGTAGCAACGGAATAACGGATGGCCATCCCGGGGGGTAGATGTAAACTCAGGATGAAATTGGCACGCCACAAACCATGGGTGCTCGGGAATCTCGATCATCTCTACCAATGTGCGGTCTTCTGACAACCCTCCAAACCGCATACCGGCCTGCTTCAGTTTTTCCACATAGTTATTATTAACTTCATAACGATGGCGGTGACGCTCACGAATCTGTCCCGCGCCATACACCTTATGCGCCAGAGAACCCTCTACCAGATGGCAGACCTGGGCACCCAGCCGCATCGTACCGCCAAGGTCAGAGTTTTCATTGCGTTGTTCGACCATGCCAGATGCATCTTTCCATTCTGTGATCAAACCAATTACGGGATCTGCTGTATTTTTATCAAATTCAGTGCTGTTGGCTTTTGCCAAACCCAAAACGTTGCGTGCATATTCAATCACCGCTACTTGCATGCCCAGGCAAATGCCCAGATACGGGATCTTGCGAGTGCGGGCAAAATTAACCGTCAGGATTTTGCCCTCGACACCACGAATACCGAACCCACCAGGCACGAGAATTGCGTTGACATTTCCTAACAGACTGTCAACGGTCTCTGGCGTAACGGTTTCAGAATCGATATACCGGACATCGACTTTGGTATGTGTCGCAATACCCGCGTGAATCAGGGATTCATTCAAAGACTTGTAAGCATCAAGCAAATCCATGTACTTGCCGACCATCGCAACGGTGACAGTATGCTTTGGATTCATCAACCCTTCGACAACACGATCCCACTCACCAAGATCACTGGGTTTGCATTGCAGGCCAAGTTTTTCGACCACAATATCGTCTAGCCCATGCTCATGCAGCAAACGCGGTACCGCATAAATAGTAGCCGCATCAGCCAACGGAACCACTGCACGGAATTCAACATTGGTGAACAGTGCAATTTTACGGCGTGAATCCTCATCCACTTCCAACTCGGAACGGCACAACAGGATATCCGGCTGCAGGCCAATAGAACGCAATTCTTTCACTGAATGCTGTGTTGGTTTGGTTTTCACTTCACCGGCAGTGGCAATGTATGGCACCAACGTCAGGTGCATCAACAATGAGCGGTTAAACCCGAGCTCCACTCGCAACTGGCGCACTGCTTCCAGAAACGGCTGCGATTCAATATCACCCACCGTACCGCCGATCTCAACCAGTGCAATATCTGCATCGCCGGCACCTTCGAGCACCCTGCGCTTGATCTCATCGGTGACATGCGGAATGACCTGCACTGTTCCGCCAAGATAGTCGCCGCGGCGCTCCTTCCGCAGGATAGTCTCGTAGACACGCCCCGTTGTGAAGTTGTTGCGCTGGCTCATGTGTGTGCGCAAGAAGCGCTCATAGTGTCCGAGGTCAAGGTCAGTCTCGGCACCATCTTCGGTTACATAGACTTCACCATGCTGGAATGGACTCATGGTGCCCGGATCCACATTCAGATAGGGATCCAGCTTCATGATCGTGACCTTGAGGCCGCGTGCCTCTAGGATCGCCCCCAAGGAGGCTGAGGCAATACCCTTGCCCAGTGAAGAGACAACACCGCCCGTCACAAAAATAAAACGCGTCATAAAAAAACCTTTACGTCTCAGCCACTTGCAGCAGCCGAGGGGGTTGAATACACATAAAGCAGTTTGAACGGGTGCTGCGCAGTAGAAAGCCGGATCACTGCACAAATCACCTCAGGGACGGGACGTCAGCCTATCAGAAAGGCGCTTTCCAGACAATGAAGCAGCGCACGGAACGGGCTTTACGGCCTGTGTTCGCGCGCTAGATATTCGTGCGATTGCATTTCCAGCAACCTGCTCTGGGTTCGCTGGAATTCAAAGGTCAGGCGGCCGCCGCTATAGAGTGACTCCAGTGGCTTTTCAGCCGATATCACCAGATTGACGCTACGGTCATAGAACTCATCCACCAGATTGATAAAACGACGAACCTGGTCGTCAATACCGGCATGCAAAGCGGGAATATTGGAAATGAGCACGGTGTGGTACTCCCGCGCCAGTTCGATGTAATCATTTTGTGATCTGGGGCCGTCACACAGGGCAGGGAAGTCAAACCAGGCGACATCATCTGCCACCATGCGGGCATGGATAGTACGGCCCTCCACTTCCAGCTCCACATGCTCCCGCCCAGGCACAGGAGACAGTGCTGCAAAACTGTGCGCCAGCGTCTCATCCGCTGATGCGTCCAGTGGCCAGTGATATAGCTCGGCCTGTTCCAGTGTGCGCAAACGATAATCCGTGCCGCCGTCCACATTCAGCACTTCAACATTTGCTTTCAGTATGGCAATAGCCGGCAGGAATCGCTCACGTTGCAGACCATTCTCGTAAAGGCGATCCGGAACGATATTCGATGTGGCGACGAGACTGACACCACGAGCAAACAATTTATCCATCAAATTACCCAGAATCATGGCATCTGCAATATCGGACACGAAAAACTCATCAAAACACAGAACCATGGCTTCACTGGCTATGCGATCGGCTACGGTATCCAGCGGATTTTTCTGGTCTTTGAGTGTGCGGATTTCCTGATGCACACGCCGCATGAATCGATGGAAATGCAAACGCAATTTCTTCTCAAACGGCAAGGATTCAAAGAAAGTATCCATTAAATACGTTTTGCCCCGCCCTACCCCGCCCCAGAAATACAAGCCCCGACAAGGCTGCTTTTTGCGGCGAAAAAGGCTGGATAACAAACCACCCGTATCAGCTTGCGCCAGCAGATCGTCATACAAGCGCTGCAGATGTTCAACAGCGATCTTCTGGGCAGGGTCAGCGACAAAATCGGGGCGCAACAAATCCTGCTGGTAACGCTGCAAGGGAGTCATGGCACTACACACTCACGACGCGGTTTGTAATGTTTACGTAAACGATCAAAAGCCAACGGGCCATCAATCGGATACTGCTCACGCAATGCAGCATCGTCGACAAAAATCCTGTAGGGGACCACATCACCACCCAATACAACAGGGGCTACCGTATGGTTGAATCCCAGTACATCACATAACGCTTCGTACACCATTTCAGTACCACGCAATTTGCCTTCAGCACTGTAACCGGCGATATGTGGCGTGCCTATAGCAACATGTACCAATAAATCGCCATTAATGGCCGGTTCATTTTCCCAGACATCCAGCACTACACTTAGATCGTTGTGGTTTTCTATTCGCGTCAACAATGCAATGTTATCAATCACTGCGCCGCGCCCGGCATTCAATAAGACCGTATTCGACTTCAATCTATTGATGACAGCCTGATCAAAAAGATGAAACGTGGGGTAAGCACCTGTTTTTGTCAGCGGCGTGTGCAGACATATGACATCGCATGCCAGTATCGCTTCAAAATCGACCAGTGGCAGATTGCTACCCTCCAGAAAAGGATCATAACCCACGACATCAGCGCCACGCTCATGCAGATTACGCAACAATCGGCTGCCTACATTGCCGCAGCCAACTATACCGATCCTGCTCTCTGAAAAATCCACCTCAAGCGCCCGCAAAGCAGACAGAACATATTCCACCACAGCTTGCGCATTACATCCGGGCGCATAAGCAAAATATACGTTTTTCTCTTGCAGCCACTGCAAATCAATATGGTCGGTTCCAATGGTGCAACTGCCGACAAAACGCACAGCAGTTCCTTCCAGCAATGCACCGTTTACTGCTGTGACAGATCTCACCAGCAGGATATCTGCGTCCTGCACATCTGCGCGGCAAATAGAGCGGCCTGGCAACAACACCAACTCGCCTAATGCAGCAAAAAAATGGACTGCATAGGCAATGTTTTCATCCGCAACTATCTTCAATTTCCTGTCCAGCATTGTCGACTAATCCAGATCGGCGCGCGAAAAACATACTGCGGATAATGCAGGTCCACCATAAGCAGCACGCAATGCATCATACAGCTGCCTTGCCCGGGCATTCACACCCTGTCTAAGGTTATTGCAGGCTTGTTGGTATACCTGATCCTTGAAGGCATCGCCATTGCCCGCATCTTCACCCAGGTTGTCCAGACTCACACGGAATCGCAACCCGCAGGCAATGTGCAACAGCCATTCCAATGCCTGTGGTTTGACTTCCAGCCGCTCAAATTCACGCTGTTGAGCCACATTACGGCCATCCGGCGCATACCAGTAACCCCAATCCTGCAGCAACCTGCGCTCCGGACCAGCTACCAGCCAATGTGCAATCTCATGCAGGCTACTGGAGACAAAATCCTCGCGATAGAAAATCCTGTGGCGCGGATCTTCATGATCAGCAGGGCGGTAACAGGGTTCAGGCGCTCCCCCCATCAACACTGTATTCATATTTCCGGCAAATACCGCGTTGAACACACGCTCGATATCACATGCAGCTGGCATACTTGAATTGGTAGAAAGTGACTGCATATAGTGCTCAATATTCTTTTTTAACGGCAAGTATTGTGGTTTTGCAAAATAATCGATACTGTAAAAGCGAACGGGTGATATTTTACAGGGCTATCCACATCCGTGTAGCCGTTTACAGTTCCACCCGGTGGAGGTAGTCCATGAGTACGCCTACCCATCCTGAAGCTGGCCGCGACAAGCCAGACAATGTCATCGACCTCTTTTCCCGCAAACCCCTGAGTGAGCTGGCCAAGGCGCCTTTTATACGCCTGTCAGCCGAGCTGGACGGGCTGGAAATGCTCTACAGCAACAAATCCCATCCCGGCAAATATTTCTCACTGCGAATCCTGTGTTGGGGATTGCGTGATAGCGGCGAGGTCGTGGGTCTCGTGCCATGGATGACCGGCATCGTACCCTGCACCGATATCGAGGATCCTCTGGAAGGTCGCTTTGAAGGCTATTACGACCCGGGTATTGACGAAATTTTCTTCGATGCACCGGAACACAAGATTATTGAGCTGGAAACCAGCGCCAGTTATTACCAGTTTCACTGCAGCCACTCTGAAGAAGTGTTGCAGGAAATTCCGGACAATATCGGCACACACGCTGTACTGACTTCCAAACTCCCCAACACCCTGCTGCTGACAGAAGTGATCAGCTGGCAACTGCTGTGCAATGGTGACATTCACGCCATGCTGATCGACAACACCAAATCACACCAGACACCGGTACTGCCCGGCGATAGCAGTCTCTACAGCGCACAGGAACATCCGGATTTCCGCTATTTTTTCCAACACACCATCGCAAACAAGCTGAAAGAACAGGATCCAGAAGCACTGGCAGCGGTGGCAGCGCTGGTGGAAAAAACCTGACGTAAAGGAAAATCCCGTTACAGGATTTTCCTTCCCTTTCCGGCCTGGATACGCAAGCGCAACGCGTTCAGCTTGATGAAGCCTTCTGCGTCTTTCTGGTTGTAGGCACCGCCGTCATCTTCAAACGTTGCAATCGTTGCATCAAAAATCGAATCATCCGACTTGCGCCCAGCGACAATCACATTGCCCTTGTACAGTTTCACGCGCACGACACCATTTACAAATTGCTGCGACTCATCAATCATCTTCTGCAGCATCAAACGCTCAGGGCTCCACCAGTAGCCGTTGTATACCAGACTGGCATAGCGCGGCATCAACTCATCTTTCAGATGCGCCACTTCGCGGTCCAGTGTGAGTGATTCAATTGCACGGTGTGCGCGCAACATGATAGTGCCGCCAGGCGTTTCATAGGCACCGCGCGATTTCATTCCTACGTAGCGGTTTTCAACCAGATCCAGACGACCCACGCCGTGTTTGCCACCCAGGGCATTGAGTTTTGCCAACACCTTTGCTGGCGATAACCTCTTGCCGTCGATAGCAACGATGTCACCTTTTTTATAGGTCAACTCAATGTATTGGGGCTGATCCGGCGCTTTCTCCGGCGATACAGTCCAGCGCCACATGTCTTCTTCCGGCTCCCACCACGGATCTTCCAGACCGCCGCCCTCGTAAGAGATGTGCAGCAGGTTGGCGTCCATCGAATATGGCGATTTCTTGCCAGCTTTAGCAAAGTCGACTGGGATCTTGTGCTTCTTCGCATAAGCCATCAGTGTTTCGCGTGAAGTCAGGTTCCACTCACGCCACGGTGCAATTACTTTTACACCCGGTTTCAGCGCATAAGCACCCAATTCAAAACGCACCTGATCGTTACCCTTGCCAGTTGCGCCATGTGAAATAGCATCAGCACCGGTTTCGTTGGCAATTTCGATCAGTCGCTTGGCAATCAGCGGACGCGCAATCGATGTACCCAACAGATACTCGCCCTCATAGATAGAATTGGCGCGAAACATCGGGAATACAAAATCACGTACAAATTCTTCACGCAGGTCATCAATATAGATCTGTTTGATGCCCATCGCCTTGGCTTTGGCACGGGCTGGCTCCAGCTCCTCACCTTGGCCGATATCAGCAGTAAAGGTCACCACTTCACAGCCATACTCTTCCTGCAACCACTTCAGGATGATGGAAGTATCCAGACCGCCGGAGTAAGCCAGTACGACTTTCTTGATGCCTGATTTACCTGCTTTCTTGGTTTTTGCTGCGGCCATGGTCGCCCCTGTCAGATGAGCTTCAAAAGATGGCGCGCATTGTAACAAAAGACTTGCGGCAAAAGCCCTAGAGCAAGGCTTCAATATCCCTGGCAATCGACTCCGGCGATGTGGCTGGCGCATAGCGGGATACCACCCTGCCTTCACGATCCACAAGGAATTTGGTGAAGTTCCACTTGATGCCTTCGCTGCCCAATAGCCCGGGCGCCTCTGTTTTCAGATGCGCAAACAAAGGGTGCGCATCCTTGCCGTTGACATCAATTTTGGCGAACAGTGGAAAACTGACTCCAAAATTCATTTCACAAAAACTGTTAATGTCTGCCTCATTGCCCGGCTCCTGATGACCGAACTGGTCACAGGGAAAACCCAGCACTTCAAATCCCCGCTCAACGTACTGCTCAAATATTTTTTGCAGCCCTTTGTACTGCGGGGTAAAGCCACACTTGCTTGCTGTATTGACGATCAATAATACCTTGCCCTTATACGCCGACAAGTCGAGAAACTGGCCATCAATGGTTGTCGCTGAAAAATCAAACACTGACTTGCTCATCACATATCCTCCTTACGCTCTACCAGATTCAATGATGCCGAATTAATACAGTAACGTAATCCGGTAGGCACTGGGCCATCGGCAAATACGTGCCCGAGATGTGCAGCGCAATGACTACACACCACTTCTGTACGGATCATGCCATGCGCAGTATCCCTGCTTTCTGTAATGGCGTTCTTGCTAACCGGTTGCCAGAAGCTGGGCCAACCACTGCCAGAATCATATTTCACAGCACTGTCAAAGAGCGCCTGACCACAACAGACACACAGATAAAGCCCGTCCTCCTTGCAATCCCAATACTTACCCGTGAATGCAGGCTCAGTGCCTTTTTCACGACAGATATGAAACTGTTCCGGCGTAAGATTTTTATCGTTCATTTTTTGCCCTCACTTGCCATACGCGCAAGACTAACAGAAGCAACATCATCAAAGCAGCCACAAACATTGCGTAAATGCCGTAGCGCAAGGCTGGCGGATCATAATAAAAACGCACCTGATGCCTGCCCGCAGGCAATGCTATACCACGGAAAGCCTCATTCACTCTCGCAACCTCAACAGCAACACCATCCACCGTGGCATTCCAGGACGGATGCCAGACATCCGACAACACCAGCGTCATAGCATCATCTGTTTCGGTTGCTACGATCACTTCCGTATTGCGATAAGTCAAAATATCTGCCCGGCCATCCAGGCGAGTGGCATCTATTTTTTCACCCAGCGATGCAGGCGCCAGCGAAACGGAGGGAATATAATCGCGATTCTCAAAAATTGAAACACTGTTTTTTCTATACACAAGCGGATAATTTTTCTTCTGCAAGAAATCCAGATAAAGCATTGCAGAATCGTCCACCAATACATATTTTATACTCGCTACATCCAAAGCTGCTTCATCCAGATCATGCATCTTACGTGAAGATTTCTTGCGCTTTCTTTCAGCT
>ERZ724520.642-NODE-642-length-18484-cov-4.237506_pt1 | contig 18484 bp, 12 predicted proteins | sample MGYA00376053_ERZ724520 | MGnify/ENA primary metagenome ERZ724520 (study PRJEB28724, sample SAMN07190886) | activated sludge metagenome | isolation source: activated sludge of sewage treatment plant in Hong Hong | place: USA: Christiansburg, Virginia | collected...
AACCCAAACCTTGTAGAAGCATATAATGAAGTTGGCCCCATTTATACATCCCGCGTTGTACTAGCCAATGAGGCCTCGGTGGCTGAAAAAATGAGGCTAAGCGTGCTTTCGGCAATAAACAATCGTTGGAATTCGATTATTCTAAATCCTAAATGGGATATGAATTCAGGTTTTTTATTCAATAAACCTCCCCGATTCAAATCAAAATTACGAAAAGGAATTCCTGGTAGTTGGCATTTGTTCTTTCAAGTCATTGACAACGGTCCTTATCCAATAGAAGACAAATATAGCAGTCCTTTCCGAACCTTTCCATCCTTAGAAACGTTAGATAATGCTCCCTATCATTTGAAAATAAAGGCTTTAATTGTAGATGGCTCCAATGAATCGGTGATTTTTTCGAATGAAATGGCCATTGAATTACAAAGAACCGAAGTTCCTTTAGGACAAATTTTACTTCGAAGGGTTCCTGGGCTCACAGAATCCTTTTTGCAAGCCTTCGACAAAGCAATTCAACTATTATTTTCTGAATCCCCTCAAAAGGAGTTGAAACTCGAAGTCACTCCTACCTGCCTTTTTTTGGATGTTGATCAATCATTGGCCGAAGCCAAAAAATTAAATTTCATTTCCAAAAATGATTCGGTTATCGAGCAACTTCAATTGAAAAAAGAATGGATAATTCTCAATAGCAAAACAGTACAAACGGGTCGAAAAAATAATTTTGGAAATAATTTGTTCAATTCTTCCTTGACTTTATTAACGGGTTTAGAAACCGATAAAATACGGGACAGGAAATACCAAACAACTTTCGGATTTATAGACACCTATGACAAGTCGCACTATTATTGCCAAATCCCTTTTGTAGAAGAAATTCGTGAAGGAAAATCACGTGAAGCATCAAGGGATACTTATGGCAACAAAAATTACAGCAATTATCTCAACGGAGAATCTAGCATTAACAGAATTTTTGATCCAAAACAGACAATCTATTTAATTCGGGAAAAAGATACAATTGGTAGTTTCAAAATTATTACAGAAAATCTTTCCAATTATAGTAAACATAATCTCCAATGTTGGGACGGAAAAAACGAATCTACCCTAACCGCTATGCCTGAGTCTTGGTTTAATACTCCTTACCAACAAAACAGAGAAGCAACTCCCTACATTTTAGAGGGAGAGCTCTACAAAACGCCATTCATTATAGAAAAAAGCAAAGCAGGAAATCAAGTAGATATCAAAATAAAAGAACAGGATGTGGCAACTCTAAAAATATATAATAATTTACCTGTTTTCGGATTATTATATTCCCCACCAACTGACGAAAAAGTATTTTCTGTTCTGATGATGCTTTCCACAATGCCTTTTAATTCAATACTGTAATATTGATATCTTGTGATTCGCATTAATAAATCATCTGTAAATCTCGCCTTTGTAAGGCTCTTTTTGGTCTATCACTTGCCTTTTTCAGCAAAAAATCAAAACAAACCACTCTGAAAAAACAATAACAAATAATTACCAGTCCAAATTACTTCATCATTTTAATTTGGAGTAAGCCTCATTATCGTAAATAATTAGCAACAAAAATTGTTATATTATGATATTTTTGTATGATTTTTGTTAAATTAACATAAATTTTTCTTGTGCTTTTTAGTATGTTTGCATAACTAATCAAATAAAAATAACCACAATGAAAAAAAAGTATTTAATTCTTTTACTGTTTTTTATAGGAATACTTGCGGGATATTCTCAAAACATTACAGTAAAAGGTAAAGTTTCAGACGCCACAGGTCTTCCATTGCCTGGCGCAAATGTTTCTGTCAAAGGAACGAAAATTGCCGTAGCAACGGATATGGATGGAACGTATCAAATTGAGGCTGCTAAAGGTGCTACACTGGTATTTTCATATATCGGGTTCTTAAACCAAGAGCTTAAAGCCACCAGTACTACTCTTAATGTTAAGTTAAAAGAAGGTGGCGAAACCAGTCTTGAAGAAGTAGTTGTAACCGCAATGGGAATTAGTAACAAAACTAAATCTTTAGGTTATGCTCAACAAGGTTTAAAAGCTGCCGATGTGCAAAGACCGGGACAACTAAATGCTTTGCAGGCCTTGCAAGGAAGTGTTTCTGGGGTAACGATAAGCAAAACTTCTGGTGAAGCTGGAGGTGGAGTAGATATTTTAATTAGAGGTGTTTCCTCTTTAAACACAGGAAGTAACAACCAACCTCTTATTGTTATTGACGGTAACCCTGTTAGTAATAATGTAATAGCAGGAAATGTTTTGCCAAGTAGTGGCTCGAACTCGCCAAACAGTGCTGAACAATTTTCATTTTCGAATCGAGGTGTCGATATCAACCCAAACGACATTGAGTCATATACAGTGCTAAAAGGAGCTGGCGCAACGGCTCTTTATGGTATTTTGGCTGGAAACGGAGTAATTGTAATTACCACCAAAAAAGGAAAAGAAGGTAAAACGAAAGTGAGTATTTCGTCTAGTACAACGATGAGCGAGGTAAACAAATATCCTGAATTGCAGTCTATGTATAGAGAAGGTTCCTACAGACAAACTTCTATAAATCCTGCACCGCAAACTTTTGGTTATTATCCTGCTGTAAAAAGTATGAATGCCAACACTCCAACAGGAATTCAGTTTAATGTAAACCCTTCATCTGCAACAGGTGCATTAATTGCTGGTGGTTTTCAAAGCAATGGTCCTAAATATTCGAGTGCCGATGACAAAAGCATTTATTATAGAAATTTTTATAAAGATTTTTTCAATACCGGTGTAACATTTGACAACAATGTTAGCTTGAGTGGAGGAACCGAAAAAATGAATTATTTTGTTTCAGCTTCATCGAGTAAATCTCAAGGTATCGTGCCAAATACTGATTATGCTAGAAAAACGTTGAAATTTAATGGTAATTACAGATTATCCGAAAAACTAAAATTAGGAACCTCTATTACTTATGCAAATTCTGGTGGAGCCCGTGCCAATGGTGGGGATAAATCAGTGATGAGTTCTTTGTCGTATTGGTCTCCATCGATCGATGTCAACGATTATTTGACACCATCAGGAACTATGAAAGACTGGACATTAGGAACAATTGACCAGCCTGTTTACTTGGCAATGACCAGTAATTTGACCGACAAAGTAAATCGTTGGATCGCTTCGGCCGATTTAAATTGGCAAGCTAATTCTTGGTTAAACGTAGTTTATAGAGGAAGTGTAGATAATTATTCTGACTTTAGAAACCGATATGTAGGTCCAGAATTAGACACAGGTATTAGTGTAAAAGGATTTATCGTAAATCAAAACATTAGCTTTACAGGTTTGAATTCAAATTTATTGGCAACAGCCTCTAAAAAGTTTGGAGATTTCAATACTTCGTTGATGTTGGGTCATCAAATTTTTGACACCGAAACCAACAATAATTATGTAAGAGGAGAAGGATTGCTAATTCGCAACTTTAATAATATCTCAAATACTACCAATAAATTTTCAGAACAAAAAACAGAAAGAGTAAGAACCGTTGGTTATTTTACTGAGTTAAAAGCAGATTATAAAGAAAGACTTTTTGCGGCCGCAACAGCCAGAAGAGATTATGCTTCAACACTTCCCGAAGCAACCCGCGATTTTGATTATTATTCTGCCAACCTTGCTTTTATATTTCACGATCTAATAGACAAAAACGGAAGTATTCTTTCTTTTGGAAAACTTCGTGGTTCTTGGGCTCAGGTAGGAAAAATTCCTTCTTTCGGAATCGGATTATACAGTACGCCAGATGTTAGCCCTTTCAATGGTATTGGTGGGGTCTCAATTGGTACAGTTGGTTCAAATCCTGAAATACGAGCTGAGATTGTAACTACTTGGGAAGGTGGAATCGATTTACGTTTTTTCCGTGATCGCCTTCGACTAGAATACACTTATTTCGACAGAACAAGTGATGGACAAATTTTAGCAGCTACTCTGCCATATTCTACGGGATGGACTGGAGCTTGGGACAATAATGGATCGATGCAAACCAAAGGACACGAATTAACTTTAGCCGCTGACATTGTTAAAAACAACAATTTCAAATGGACTGCCACAGTAAACTTTACGGCTTATGAAACCGAAGTTTTGGATTTAAATGGTTTTGATCAAATTGATTTTGCTAATGATGCTGGTGCTTCAGAAGTTTATTCTCGTGTTAAAGTGGGTGATGCAATGGGTTCAATTTATGCCCAAAGTTGGAAATATATTGATGGCCAACGATTAATTGGGACTAACGGTTTGCCAGTAATGGAAACAGATGCAAACGGAGCTATTAAATATACTAATGTTGGAAACGCATTTCCTGACTATGTAGTCACTCTTAACAACTCTTTCAAATATAAAAACTGGGATTTAGGATTCTTGTTCGAATACAAAGCAGGAGGAGAAGGTTTTGATCCAGCCGAAAGAAACGGAATTAGAAACGGAAGTTTAAAAATGACCGAAGACAGAAATTATTTAAAAGTATTAGATGGCGTAAAATCTGACGGTGCAGGTGGTTATGTTGCAAACGACAAACAAATAATGTATGATGGAAACACCTATTGGAGAAACGCAATCATCAACAGAGCCTCGGAAATCTTAATTCAAGACACCTCTTGGATTAAACTTAGAAATGTATCTTTAACTTATAATTTTTCTTCCGATATCGCTTCTGTATTGAAATTATCTAATGCTTCTTTATCTGTAAGCGGAAACAACTTTTTGCTATGGACTCCTTGGAGAGGATTTGATCCAGAAGGAAGCCAATATGGCGCAGGAAGCAACGTGTATGGATTCTCTGGAAAGAACATTCCTTTGACGCAAAGCTTCTCAATAGGGCTAAACGTTGGTTTTTAATTTATAAAAAAAAGAATTATGAAAAATATATTTAAATGGATAGGAGTGCTCACTCTATCAATCTCAATTTATAGTTGTAATGATAACTATTTTGATGTTAACACACCTAGCAATGCTGTGTCTGCCGATAAGATTGCTATGAAAGACGTTCTGTCTCCTTGTATTCAATACACGATGAATGCACAATTTAATGCTGCTTCTAATATCGCTCTAGTCGATCAGCACATTACAACAATTGTTCAAGATCGTCAAGGCATAGACAATCAATATTTGGCTACTTTAGACGGATATTGGAGAATCGTTTACACACAAGCGTTGCCAAACATTCAAGTTTTAGAACAAAAAGCAATAGCTTCAAATTCTAGCCACTATCTTGGAATTGCTAAAGTGCTCAAAGCTATTAACATCGGATTCACTACTGATTTATATGGAGATATTCCTTACTCAGAAGCTACTTATGGATCAACTATCAACTATCCGAAATACGACTCTCAACAAGCTATTTACACCGAAGTCATTAAACTGTTAGACGAGTCTATTGCATTATTTTCTTCGGCAAACACTTCAGCTTTAGCTCCTGGAGGTGAAGACCTGATTTATGGAGGAAAAATAGCCAACTGGACAAAAGCGGCTTACACTTTCAAAGCAAGATTTCAATTGCATTTGTCTAAAGTAAACGGAGCCACTACTACAGCCAACGCTGTTTTAACAAGCTTATCAAAAGGTTTTACATCCAATGCCGATGATTTTCAATTAAAATACAACAGTGTAAATATAAATCCTTGGTATTCTACACAAGTAGGATTGTTCACTGGAAATGTATTTTATGCCATTTCAAGTCATTTCATTAGTTATATGAATGGTAGCGTAAGTGGCGTATTCCCTTTCACTACTCCTACTCTATCAATGGATCCAAGATTGCCTTTATTAGTAGATATGAGAAGCTATTCGTCTGCTGGTGTTACTGGAACACAGCCAACTTTAGCAGCAAGTTATATAGGAACCGCAAACGGAACAGGAGCATCTTCCTCGGCAAAAATCGGGACTCAATTATTTTATTCTAAAATAGATTCGCCATTAGTTTATCTTACTTATTCTGAAGCCAAATTTATGGAAGCCGAAGCTCAATTTATTCTTGCTGGTGGAACTGCAACCTCTACTGGTTCTAATGCAGCTGCTTATGCAGCATACAAAGCCGGTATCACAGCAAATATGGACAAAATAGGAGTGGCAACTGCCGACAAAACTGCTTATTTAGCTGACACTTCTATTGACAAAGGTGCTAGTGCATTAGAATTGAAAGACATTATGCGTCAAAAATTTATTGCATTATTCCTAAACCCTGAAACATTTACAGATTATAGAAGATATGATTTTTCTAGCAATGCCTTCAAAAATTTAAAAATACCTGTAAATACCGACCCAGTAAATGGAGGTAAATGGATGAGAAGAATTGTATATTCTACCAACGAAAGAAGTGCAAATGCAGCAAATTATTCAGCAAATTTCAAACCTATGATTACACCAGTTTGGTGGGATAAATAAGATTTTAAATTTCTTTCTAAAAAACCTCAATTTCTGTAAAAAAGGAATTGAGGTTTTTTGTTTTCGATAACTTGAATCTTGACACGAGCATAAAATGCGAATTGACAAAGTAAACTTTAAACTTTAAACTAAAAATAATATCTTTACCGATTAAACGTTTAAGAACTTAAGTTGCGTTCTTCGCAATACTACATATAAAATTATGGCATGTACAAGTTGTTCAACTTCTGATGGCGGTGCTCCAAAGGGTTGTAAAAATAATGGGACTTGCGGCACCGATAGCTGCAACAAATTAACAGTTTTCGACTGGCTTTCGAATATGAGTTTGCCTAATGGTGAAGCTCCTTTTGATTGTGTCGAAGTTCGTTTTAAAAACGGAAGAAAAGAATTTTTTCGCAATACCGAAAAACTAACTTTAAGCATGGGCGACATTGTTGCTACCGAAGCTTCGCCCGGACACGACATAGGAATTGTAACTCTTACTGGAGAATTGGTGAAAATCCAAATGAAGAAAAAAGGAGTCAATCACACCAGTGCTGATGTTCCTAAAGTCTATCGAAAAGCATCCCAAAGAGACATCGATATTTGGTCTATTGCACGTGATAAAGAAGAACCTATGAAGGTTCGAGCTCGTGAATTAGCTATTTCTCAAAAACTAGAAATGAAAATTTCTGATATCGAATTTCAAGGCGATGGTTCCAAAGCTACTTTCTATTATACTGCCAATGACAGAGTCGATTTTAGACTTTTAATCAAAGACTTTGCGAAAGAATTCAGTACCAGAGTCGAGATGAAACAAGTAGGTCTTCGACAAGAAGCGGCTCGTTTGGGCGGCATTGGATCTTGCGGAAGAGAATTGTGTTGTTCTACTTGGTTAACCGATTTTAGAAGCGTAAATACCTCAGCGGCACGTTACCAACAATTGTCTTTAAATCCACAAAAACTGGCTGGACAATGCGGAAAATTGAAATGTTGTTTGAATTATGAGCTCGATACTTATATGGACGCTCTAAAAGGGTTTCCTGATTTCGACACCAAATTAGTAACAGAAAAAGGCGATGCTATTTGTCAAAAACAAGATATTTTCAAAGGACTGATGTGGTTTGCTTATACCAATGATTTTGCAAACTGGCACGTTTTAAAAATCGAACAAGTTAGAGAAATTGTGGCCGAAAATAAACTAAAAAATAAGGTTGCTTCTCTTGAAGACTTTGAAATTGTGATTACTGTGGAGCCTGAACAACACTTTAATAACGCCATGGGACAAGAAAGTTTAACCCGTTTTGACCAACCCAAGAAAAAGAAAAAGTCAAATAAAAAACGTAAAACTGGCGAAAATGTAATTGTTGCAAATAATAATAACAACGGCAATGGCAATAATAATAACAGGCAAAATAATAATAGGAATAAGCCAAATAACAATGCCAAACCTGATGTTGCAAACGATAAAAAACCTGTAGTAGCCAGAAAACCTATAATTATTACTAAAAATGAGAATAAGGAATAGCGCAGTACTATTTTTAGTTGCAATTCTCTTTTTTTCGTGTGACAAAAAAAGAGTTTTCGACGAATACAAATCCGTGGGAACTGCTTGGCACAAAGACAGTATCGTAACTTTCGATTTACCCGAATTAGATTCTACAAAACGATACAATCTTTTTGTAACTTTGAGAGACAACAACAACTATCCGTTCAACAATCTTTTTTTGATTGTGGGAATAGAAATGCCTAACGGTTTTACAAAAGTGGACACCCTTGAGTATCAAATGGCTAATCCAGATGGCTCACTAATGGGAGATGGCTTTTCGGATATAAAAGAAAACAAACTTTTTTTTAAAGAAAAAGTACGGTTTAGAGGAAAATACAAAGTAAATATCAAACAAGCGGTTAGAGAAAACGGAAAAGTTCCAGGTGTAACTGCTTTAGAAGGAATCACCGAAGTTGGTTTTAGAATAGAAAAAATAGATTAAAAAGTAATTATGGCTAGTCAAAAAAACAATATTCAGACAAAAAACACCGTAAAAGACATTAACTACTATAAAAAGAAATTCTGGAAAGTTTTCTTTTATGGACTTGGAGGATTATTATTATTTTTCCTTTTTGCCTCTTGGGGACTTTTTGGTTCGATGCCTTCATTTGAAGATTTAGAAAATCCAGATTCGAATTTAGCCACCGAAATTATTTCATCGGATGGAGTAATTCTAGGTAAATATTTCGAAAAGAATAGATCACAACTTAAATATTCCGACTTACCCAAAAACCTTGTCGATGCTCTGGTAGCAACCGAAGATGTTCGTTTTTACGAGCATTCAGGAATTGATGGCAGAGGAACTTTGAGAGCTGTTTTCAGTTTAGGAACAAGCGGAGGTGCAAGTACTCTGACACAACAATTAGCCAAACAATTATTCCACGGAGAAGGTTCAAAATTCTTGCCTTTTAGAATCGTCCAAAAAATCAAGGAATGGATTATCGCCATTCGATTAGAAAGGCAATATACCAAAAACGAGATCATCGCAATGTATTGCAATGTCTATGATTTTGGAAATTATTCGGTTGGAGTGAGTTCAGCAGCGCAAACTTATTTCTCAAAAGCACCCAAAGATTTAACCATTGACGAATCGGCAATATTAGTCGGAATGTTTAAAAATTCAGGTCTTTACAATCCTGTAAAAAATCCGCAAGGCGTTAAAAACCGCAGAAATGTAGTGCTTTCGCAAATGGAAAAAGGAGGAATTATTACTGAAGGACAAAAAGAAAAATTGCAAGCCCTACCTATCACACTAAAATTCAAACTCGAAAGCCACCGCGAAGGAACAGCCACTTATTTCAGAGAATATTTGCGTGATTATATGAAAAAATGGGTGGAAGAAAACAAAAAAGCCGATGGTTCCGATTATAACATCTACAAAGACGGCTTGAAAATCTACACCACCATCGATTCTAGAATGCAATTACACGCCGAAGAAGCCGTAGAAAAACATATGGCAAACTTGCAAGAACAATTTTTCGAAGAAGCTAAAACCAATAAAAATGCTCCATTTGTAAACATTTCGCAAGCTGAAACCGACCGTATTATGAAGCAGGCAATGAAAGCCTCTTACCGTTGGACAGTAATGACAGAACTGGACAAAAGTGAAGAAGAAATCATAGCTTCTTTCAGCCAAAAAACCAAAATGAAAGTCTTCACTTGGAAAGGCGAAAGAGATACAATTATGACTCCTTTGGATTCCATTAGATATTACAAACACTTTCTACAATCGGGTTTGATGGCTATGGAACCACAAACTGGAAGTATTAAAGCTTGGGTTGGTGGTATCAATTACAAATATTTCCAATACGATCACGTAGGTCAAGGCGCGAGACAAGTAGGTTCTACATTCAAACCGTTTGTGTATGCGACCGCTATCGAACAATTAGGGATGTCACCTTGCGACACCATCCTCGACGGACCTTTTATGATTCGAAAAGGGCGTCATCACGTAACCGAAGATTGGGAACCAAGAAATTCCAACAATTCATACCGCGGAATGGTCTCTTTGAAACAAGGATTGGCTCATTCTATCAACACCATATCGGCAAAACTAATCGACAAAACTGGTCCAGAAGCCGTAATCGAATTAACCCATAAATTAGGCGTAAAATCCGAAATTCCTGCCCAACCTTCAATCGCTCTTGGAGCCGTTGATATTACTGTAGAGGATATGGTTGCTGCCTATGGAACTTTTGCCAACCAAGGCGTTTACGTAAAACCACAATTCATTAGCCGAATCGAAGATAAAAGTGGTGTAGTCATCTACGAACCTATCCCAGAATCTCACGATGTGTTGAATAAAGACATTGCTTTTGCCGTAATCAAATTGCTCGAAGGCGTTACCGAAAGTGGCTCAGGTGCAAGATTAAGAACAGAAGGTGGCGGAAGTGGCGACAATCGCTGGACAGGCTATCCGTATCTGTTTAGAAACCCAATTGCGGGCAAAACCGGAACCACACAAAACCAGTCCGACGGTTGGTTTATGGGAATGGTACCTAACCTAGTTACCGGAGTTTGGGTAGGTTGCGAAGACCGCTCGGCTCGTTTCAAAAGTCTGACTTATGGTCAAGGAGCAACAGCTGCATTGCCAGTTTGGGGTTATTTTATGAAAAAATGCTACGAAGATGAAACCCTAAAAGTTTCCAAAGAAGAATTCGACAGACCTTCGAATCTCTCCATAAAAGTAGATTGCTACACACGTCCAGCTGTTGTAAAAGACACCACGGCAGTAGAACAAGAAACCGAAGAATTCGAGTTGTAGTTTCTAGGAGCTATTTCCTGCTGTACACTGTATCTTTTGTGGCTCCCGATAGCTATCGGGACACCACAAAAGGATGCCGTTCCCATCAGGGCTAGGGTATTTGTTTCAAAATATAAACTGAAGTATCTATGAAAAGAATAGCTGTTTTTTGGATTCTATTGATGAGTTTAACGATGGCTTGCCAAACAAAAAACAGTCAGGACAAAGAGACTCTTGTTCCTGAATTCAACAAAATACTAGACAGTTTAAAAGTTAAAGGGTCAGTTTTAATCTACTCCTTTACAGATAAAACGTATTATTCCAATGATTTTTCTTGGGCAAAAACCGGAATAATTCCCGCATCAACTTTCAAGATTCCAAATTCTATTATTGCACTTGAAATCGGTGTAATAAAAAACGACTCCGATGTTTTTAAATGGAACGGAGAAAAAAGATGGAATAAAAAATGGGAACAAGACTTGACATTCAAAGAAGCATTTCAGGTTTCTTGTGTTCCTTGTTATCAGGAAGTAGCGCGAAAAATTGGTGTCGAAAGAATGAAAGACTATCTTAATAAACTCAATTATAAAGAAATGGTTTTTGACAAAAATACCATCGACAATTTTTGGCTTGATGGCGAATCTAAAATATCTCAGATTCAACAAATTCAGTTTCTAAAAAGATTCTATTTTTCAGAATTGCCTATTTCAAAAAGAAACGAAACAATAGTGAAAAGCATAATGCTAATTGAGAAAACGGATGAATATACCCTAAGCGGAAAAACAGGTTTGTCAGCAAAAAATGATTTGTATAATGGTTGGTTTGTTGGTTATTTTGAAATAAAAAACAACATTTATTTCTTTGCAACAAATCTAGAACCTATGAAAAAGGAAGCCGCCAATGAAGACTTTTACTCAGCTAGAATCAATGCAACAAAACAAGCCTTCAAAAACCTTAATTTTTTGAAATAAACGCTTTAAATTGTTTAAATTAGTGGTTAATTATGATCAACAAAAAAGTAAACAACGTCCAAGAAGCACTCGAAGGAATCGAAAACGGAATGACCCTTATGCTGGGTGGTTTCGGATTGTGTGGCATTCCCGAAAACTCCATTGCCGAATTGGTGAAAAAAGAAACTACCAATTTAACCTGTATTTCTAACAATGCCGGAGTCGATGACTTTGGTCTTGGATTGCTGTTGCAAAAACACCAAATCAAAAAAATGATTTCTTCCTACGTGGGAGAAAATGCTGAATTCGAACGCCAAATGCTTTCTGGCGAACTCGAAGTAGAACTCATTCCGCAAGGAACTCTAGCCGAACGTTGTCGCGCAGCCCAAACCGGAATCCCCGCTTTTTTCACACCAGCCGGTTTCGGAACCGAAGTCGCCATTGGCAAAGAAACCCGAGAATTCAACGGAAAAATGCACGTAATGGAACTCGCTTTCAAAGCCGATTTTTCTATTGTAAAAGCATGGAAAGGCGATACGGCAGGAAATTTAATCTTCAAAGGAACCGCCCGAAATTTCAATCCGTGTATGGCTGGTGCAGCCAAAATCACCATCGCCGAAGTCGAAGAATTAGTCGAAGCCGGAACTCTGGACCCCAACCAAATTCACACTCCCGGAATCTTCGTGCAACGCATTTTTCAAGGAGAAAAATATGAGAAGAGGATTGAGAAGCGAACGGTGAGAGAAAAGTAGTGTTCAGTGTTCAGTCACAGTGTTCAGTTCGAAAAAGAAAATAGATGATAACTAGTTTACACGAAAATGCAATAACCTAATGATAATTGAACACGATGTTTTAAAAATTGCTAAAGATGCTGGAGTAAGAATTTATGCTGACAGCAAAACAGCATCAATAAATCATAAAGTTAATCTAAAAAATAAATCTATTTGGGGTGTAATTTTCTTTTTGTGTGGTGGAATATTTCTGATTTTAATGCCTTTCATAAAATCATCAGATATGACTTCCAAAATAATTGGAGTTATTATTGGCCTTTTTATATTAATTCTTTCTGTTTTAACAATTATAAGACAAACTACTGATAATGTATTTGTTAAAAATAAAAATATTAGTTTTCAATATAATCTAAAACGGTCTTCAATTAAAATTGACAAAAATATAAAAGTAATAATGAAAACAAATTTTTTAACAATTGAAAGCAACAGAGGGTTTCCCTCAACTTTCATAATTGTTTCACATTTGTTAAAAACTGTTGACAAAGAAATTCCAATATTTAATTTTCAAATGAACAAAACCGAAACTGAAAAAGCTTTTAAATTAGGAAATAAAATAACCGAAATTTTGAACGCAAAATTAATACTTGAATGCAACTAATATATACAATATTTGAGAAACGAATTGTTATTAGATTATAATATATCATCCGATTTTTTATTTTCAATCAAAACTTAATGATTCTTAATTTTTCTTAATGGTTTAAAACAAAAATATGCTAACAAAAGAAGACATCGCCAAACGAATTGCCCAAGAAGTCAAAGACAAATACTTTGTAAACCTCGGAATTGGTATTCCAACATTGGTAGCCAATTATATCCCAAAAGGAATTGACGTTGAATTTCAAAGCGAAAATGGCGTTCTCGGAATGGGACCTTTCCCTTTTGAAGGTGAAGAAGACGCCGATTTAATCAACGCCGGAAAACAAACTATCACGACTTTGAAAGGCGCTTCTTTCTTTGACTCAGCAATGAGTTTCGGAATGATTCGCGGGCAACACGTCGATTTGACGATTTTGGGCGCGATGGAAGTTGCCGAAAACGGCGATATTGCCAACTGGAAAATCCCCGGAAAAATGGTCAAAGGAATGGGCGGTGCCATGGATTTAGTCGCTTCTGCCGAGAATATTATCGTGGCGATGATGCACGTCAACAAAGCGGGAGAAAGCAAAATTCTCAAAAAATGTACTTTACCCTTAACAGGAGTTGGATGTGTAAAAAAAGTCGTAACCGAATTAGCCGTTCTCGAAGTAACTCCAAAGGGTTTTAAACTCTTAGAACGTGCTCCGGGCGTTTCCGTGGAACACATCATCGCATCCACCGAAGCTACTTTAATTATCGAAGGCGAAATTCCAGAAATGGTGATTGATTAAATTATATACCTAAATAGCTTTGAATAGCTTTGTCAAAGTTTAAAACTTTGACAAAGCTTCTTTAAAACAAAAAACCGCCAATTAAGGCGGTTTCATTATTTAAAAAAATCTGCGAATCTGCGGTTAAATTCTACAAATTCTCGAAGAAATCATTTCCTTTATCATCAGTGATAATAAAAGCTGGGAAATCTTTAATGGTGATTTTACGAACGGCTTCCATTCCTAATTCTTCAAAATCAACAATCTCGACTGAAAGAATATTTTCTTTGGCCAAAATAGCGGCTGGACCACCAATAGAACCCAAATAGAATCCACCGTATTTCTGACAAGCTTCTTTTACTTCTTTGTATCTATTTCCTTTGGCAAGCATTACCATACTTCCACCATTTTTTTGAAACTCATCAACATAAACGTCCATTCTACCGGCAGTTGTTGGTCCAAAACTTCCCGAAGCCATTCCTTCAGGTGTTTTTGCAGGACCTGCGTAATAAATTGGATGATTTTTGAAGTATTCCGGCATTGGTTTTCCGGCATCCAATAATTCTTTGATTTTGGCGTGAGCAATATCACGAGCAACAATCAAAGTTCCGTTTAGTTTCAAACGCGTTTTAATTGGATATTGGGATAATTTTTTTAGAATATCAGCCATTGGTTGGTTCAAATCAATTTCGACTGCAGGTTCCAAATGTGGTGCAGTTTCTGGTAAAAATTGTTTTGGATTGACTTCCAATTGCTCTACAAAAATACCGTCTTTGGTAATTTTTCCTTTGATATTTCTATCGGCTGAACAGGAAACTCCCAATCCAACCGGGCAAGAAGCAGCGTGACGTGGCAAACGAATTACCCGAACATCGTGCGTGAAATATTTACCGCCAAATTGAGCTCCAATAGCGCTTTGTTGGCAAATTAACTGAACTCTTTTTTCCCATTCTAAATCACGGAAAGCCTGACCAGACATATTCCCAGAAGTAGGAAGGTTATCGAAATAACCAGCTGAGGCTTTTTTTACAGCGGCCAAATTCGCTTCTGCCGAAGTTCCTCCAATCACTAAAGCTAAGTGATACGGCGGACAAGCCGAAGTTCCCAGATCTTTGATTTTAGCCTGAATGAAAGCGTCCATTGATTTTTCATTCAATAAAGATTTCGTTTGTTGGTATAAGAAAGTTTTATTAGCAGAACCACCTCCTTTTGCAAGAAATAAGAACTCATAAGAAGCTCCTTTTTTGGCATAAATATCAATCTGTGCCGGAAGATTCGAACCCGAGTTTTTTTCTTCAAACATACTGATAGGAACAATCTGGGAATAACGAAGATTTCTTTCTTGGTAAGTGTTAAAAATCCCTTTTGAAAGCCATTGAGCATCATCGACTCCTGTATATACATTTTCGCCTTTTTTGGCCATTACAATCGCTGTTCCGGTGTCTTGGCAAGAAGGTAATTCGCCTTCAATCGCCACGGCTGCGTTTTGCAATAAATTATAAGCCACAAAACGGTCGTTATCTGTCGCTTCGGGATCATCAAGAATGGCTTTTAGTTTAGCTAAATGTGCTGTTCGCAACATAAACGAAACATCTTTCAAAGCTTCTTGAGCCAACAATTCCAAGCCTTTTGGGTCAACGGTCAAGATTTCTCTATCACCTAGTTTTTCTACTTTTACAAAATCGGAAGTGATTTTGCGGTATTGGGTATCGTCTTTTAAAATTGGATAAGGATCCTGATATATAAATTCCATAATATGAGTTTTTTTATGAACGCCAAATATAAGAATTGTATAAAGAACAAAACCTGATTTATCTCAACTTATGACTTAGAATTGTTATAAATTAAACGACCATATCAATACTCTTCAACGGATTAAAATCCGTTGCTACAATATTTGTCGTTCCTACGGAACTTTTACATTTTCATAGACTTCTTAGAGCCATCGGCTCGGGACATTTTGTAGCAACGGATTTTAATCCGTTGAAAACAATCAACCACAATCAAAAAAGAGCCGTGGGCTCGACTCATATCAAATCTTCAAAAATATATTTTTCCTCAAACGGTACTTCAAATTTATCTAAAAACTCCAAATATTCTTCTTTGAAAGTCTGTTTCTTGTGATGTTCTTCTTGATTAGCAATATATTTATGAACTACATTAATTTGAGAATGTCCATAAGAAAACGCACCATAACCTTCCTGCCATTCAAACCTTGATTTTGTTAAATGATTGTCGTTAATGTATTTTGATGATTTGGCTTTTACCGTTTTCATTAGTTCTGAAATGCAGACCGTTGGTTTTAGACCTAAAAAACAATGAACGTGATCTTCAACGCCATTTACAATGATAGTTTTACAACCCGTTTCGTTTATCAAATTACCAATCACACCAAATAATATAGATTTCCAATCATTAGCAATAATTGCTTCACGATATTTCACCGCAAAAACAACCTGAATATATACTTGATGGTAGGTATTTGCCATAATTTGATTTTTAATGTTTTTGAATCTGCAGCAAAAAAATGTTCCGTTCCTACGGAACTCAATTTCTAATTATTTCATATCTCCAACGGATTAAAATCCGTTGCTACAATATAATTCGTTCCTCCGGAACTTGTAAATTTTTAAATTTTGATTTAGTTCTAAAAAAACCAACTCGCCACAAAAATTGCCGTAATGACACAAATCACGTCCACTAAAAGCATAGTTCCTAAAGCGTAACGGGTGTTTTTTATATTAACAGAACCAAAGTAAACCGCAATCACATAAAAAGTACTTTCGGCACTACATTGAAAAATACTGCTTAATCTTCCCGTTAAGGAGTCGGCACCAAAAGTATTCATCGAATCTATCAAAAACCCTCTTGATCCAGCTGAACTAAAAGGTCTAAGTAATGCTACTGGCAAAGCATCGGTGATTTCTTTGCTTACTCCCATATTCGAAAAAGCAAAAGCAATCCAATTGCTAATAATTTCAAATAAACCACTATTTCTGAACAACGAAATTGCCACCAACATCCCCAAAACATAAGGAAAAATAGTAACTCCGGTTTTAACACCATTATTGGCGCCTGTTACAAAAGTTTCATAAACAGTTGTATTGGCTTCAGTGAATTTCTTCTCTTTTATAAAGGAAAATATCAAAGTAAAAACAATAATTCCTACCAATATTAAAGCGGAAAGATTAGAGGTAAAATAGTTTTTACCAATTAAATCCAAATGGTTTACATACATCAACAAACCAATAATGGCTGCAATTAACACCATCAAGCCTATAACCAGAGAAGCACTTTTGAAATTTATTTTTTGTTTAATTCCAACAATAAGAAAGGCAGCAATTGTGCCAATAAAAGAAGTGATAATACAAGGCAACATGACGTCGGCTGGATTTGTAGCTCCAGCAGCAGCACGGTAACCAATAATAGAAGTTGCAATTAAGGTAAGTCCCGAAGCATGCAAACACATAAACATAATTTGGGCATCACTCGCCTTGTCTTTTTCTGGATTTATTTCTTGTAAACTTTCCATTGCTTTCAATCCAAAAGGAGTTGCGGCAGAATCCAATCCCAAGAAATTGGCAGCAAAATTTAAGGTCATATAGGAAATCGATGGGTGATTTTTAGGAATACTCGGAAACACTTTTACGAATACCGGACTCAAGACTTTTGCCAATTTTTCAGACACTCCTGAAATGATTAAAAGTTCCATCAAACCGCAGAAAAAAGCTAAATAAGCCATAAGTGGCAAGATCAAATCGAGTAATGTGCTTTTGCAAGTGGGTAATAAACCATCCGATTTTTGAACCCCACTAAAAATTTTCACTACTTTATTTTTATAAACATAAGTTGTATCGGCATTTAATGTATCTCTATTGATAATAAAGGTTTTTTCATCCGATTTGTTGATGCTGTCTTTTATAAAAGCAGGAATCTGATCGATATATTTTTCAGAAATTAAAATAGGATCGTCTTTTTTTCCGTTTAAGACATTATCAATCGTATAACTGTTGCCCGAAAACAAACTGAAAATCACAAATACAATTGAAGAAATGAAAATCACCAACCAAAATCTACTCAATACCATAATTTATAATTTTTGTAAATGTAATAATTTAGTTTAACCTTGACAGGCTTTTGAACCCTCTCAGGGTTAAATGTCGAATTAAACGTGAATAATCTCCTCGTCAATCAATAAATCTTCGCGTCGAAGTCGAAGAAAAATTTGCGCCACAGCAATAGTGTCTTTTTCGCAATAGGTTACAATTCTGTCGATGTCTTTGTCCACATAAAAAACGTGACCCACTTGACTACCATCGATATCGCCTTTGGGTGAAGGGATTCCCAGTACTTTGCACATTAATTTCAAGGAAGTGAAATGCTTGTAATCGCCAAATTTCCACAATTCCAAAGTGTCTAAATGTGGAATTTCCCAAGGTTTTTTTCCGAATAAATTCAGTTTGTTGGGAATGGCAATGTTGTTAATGATCATTCGGCGAGCGATAAACGGAATGTCGAATTCCTTGGCATTATGACCGCACAAAACGTGTTGCGGTTGGTTGAAATGATTGTTCAAAAGATTGATAAAATCGTGTAGAATTTTCATTTCTTCTCCAAAAAAGGAAGTAACCCGAAAATTTCGAATGTCGCCTTTAATAACAAAATACCCCACAGAAATACAGACAATTTTCCCAAACTCGGCCCAAATTCC
>ERZ724520.647-NODE-647-length-18452-cov-8.249986_pt1 | contig 18452 bp, 14 predicted proteins | sample MGYA00376053_ERZ724520 | MGnify/ENA primary metagenome ERZ724520 (study PRJEB28724, sample SAMN07190886) | activated sludge metagenome | isolation source: activated sludge of sewage treatment plant in Hong Hong | place: USA: Christiansburg, Virginia | collected...
TGGCGGTGTTTTCGCTCAGGGCATGGATAAACATCATGCTGACGCCTTCGTTGGCGGCATGCATGGCAGCCCGCTCAAACAGCCGGGCACCATAGCCCTTGCCGCGTGCCGACGGCAATACCGAAACACCGAATTCGGCGCATGACTGGTGTTGCGCGTCTTTCGCGAAGGCCAGGTGCGCCATGGCAATGAGCTCGAGCTTGCGGTTGTAAATGCCAAAAATTTCGTCGCGTTCAAAATCCAGACCATCAACGTAGCGTTGTATCTGCTGGTCTTGCGCCGCATAACCAAAACGCAAGTACCGGTCTTGGGTATCCAGAGACAAAAGATGCTGGGCAATGCGCTCGCGGTGGTTTGCACCCAGTGACCGAATCGGAACCAACAGGGGTGGTCGCCGCGGAGATAAACCGTCATCGGTTCCCCCGTGCGGCGGTCGCAACAGATCAAAACCCGCTTCCAGCGAGGCCTTGAATAAATTGTTTGTGTCAAGCATCAGTGAACTATAAGGGTTTTCCCTAGTGATATCTCACCAAAGTAGTATGCGCCAGGGTGCCTAAACCGCTAGACAGGTGGGCGCTTCTGTACACTTGATGCACTTATGGACGCAGCAGACACGATTCGAAATGCCGTGGCACGGGTGACGGCACTGCGCCAGACCGTAGCATCGGCACCGGAACTTCATGCCGCCGTGCTGGCGGTCAAGGCATTTCAGGCTAAACGATTTGCCGGAACCTATGCCGATTTGCTGGCTTCCGTTGAATATGCCGGAGCGGCCCGCTTTTTCCTGAACGATCTGTACAGCGACAAGGATTACTCCTTGCGCGATGCCCAGTTTGCGCGCATTGCTGGTGCTCTGCAAAGGCTTTTTCCCAAACAGGTGGTGGCCACCGCCGTCACCATGGCGCAACTGCACATTCTGACCGAGGAACTCGATCGGCAGATGGCCGTGGCCTGGACCGATTGCGCCGCCAGCGCGCCTTCAACCGACACTGTGCAACGGTATATGGCCTGCTGGTTGTTGGTGGGTCGCCGGGACGACCGCAACCGGCAGCTTGAAATGGTGCTGCGTTTGGGCACCGATCTGGACAAATTGACCCGCGCGCCGGGCCTGCGCATGATGTTGCGGATGATGCGCCGACCTGCCCACGCGGCGGGTTTGGGTTCATTGCAGATGTTTCTCGAAGCCGGCTTTGACACCTTCGCACAGATGTCGGGCAAAGGGGCCAGGGCGCGGGAGTTTCTCAAAATGATTGAAGAACGCGAATCGGTATGGATTCAAAGGCTGTCTGACCGTGAAAATTTGGCTACCGAGGCGCAGTTGCGGGCCTGTGTGGCGAAGGCTCCACCCGTCGCTTAGGCTTGATCGCTGGCACTGGCCATGGCCACGGTGCCACGGGTTTTGGACAAGCCCTTGTGGCCTCCAGCCTTATGGGGTGTTGCTCACTGTCGCTGCTTTGCCGAAAGTGCAACCGAATCGTCGTACAAAGTCTCTGGCGCAATGTCAATGTCACCAGGCCAGACAACCGTGCCGTAGTCCACGGTGGCGCGAGAAAATTGTGCAGGTGCTGCGATGCGACTCCACGGCTTCATTTGCAGCAAAGGTCGCATGTCGAACCGGCGACGCTCACCGTTTGCATACTCAAGGTCGATTTGAAAATCTGGCGTGGGACTCACGCTAACAACGTCACACAACATGATTTATCCTTCATTGAAGTGGTGCGATTCGGAACGGTTCATCACCATTGACAGCTAGTTCCCAGTCCACAAATTGGGGGACTGTTACCCGTGCGATCAAAAGTGGCTGCTATTTGCCCCCAACTGCCCCACCAGGTTTCCATTCGAACGATCTATTTTGGGCGTCAAATGGTCAATCACCATGGGTGGGCGGTCGGGGAACTGCGCCACCAGTTCCAACTTGCCACCCATCGCCTCCACGTAACGGCGCAGCGTGGATAGCAGCATGTCACTGCGCTTTTCCAGTCGCGAAATAGTGTCTTGTCCGACACCTAGGGTGACCGCCAAGTCCTGCTGTGTCTGCTCAACGGCGCGGCGCAAATCCTTCAAGGTAGCCAAGTTGCTCGCCCGTGCCTCAACCGCTGCCCGGCGCTTTGCGGGCAGAGCAGCCATTATTTGTTCAAGTTTTCTTGCCATGCTATAGCTCCTTAGATGATGACTTTAATGTTTTGATGTGCCCGTCAAACCGCTCATCGGCGGTTGCGATCAGACGTTTGTAGAACCGCCTTTGATCAGCACCACCCTTGTCGCCACCGACTAGCAAAATTGCCCGACGCTTGGGATCAAATGCGAACGCCACGCGCCAAACTTCACCAGCCCAAGCAAACCGCATTTCCTTCATGTTGGTGTGCTTCGACCCTTTCAGCGTGTCCACGGTGGGCCGCCCCAAACCCGGTCCGAAGTCACGCAGCAACAAGGCATGTGCCAGCAACTCGTCCTGCAAAGGCACAGCCAATGCCGCGAACTCGGTGACAAAGTCGTCGTGAAATAGGATGTCCCAACTCATGTCGAATTATGCACTTAAAGCCATATTTTGTGCAGGCGTTGTAGTGGGTCTCGTTGACCGGCTTAACAGGTCACGCACTAAAAGCCCCCCAGACTTTGGCAAAGTTTGGTGGGCCTACCGCGTCTGCGCCGCAATCACAATGGACACATCCACCAGCGGCACATCGGGCATGCCGCCTGCCACGCCAGTGGGCTTGGTGGCAATGGCGTCCACCACGGCCAGGTCGCTGATCACTTTGCCAAACACGGCATAACCCGGTGCGGCGGGGCTGGCGTAGTCCAGGAACAGGTTGTCGGCGACATTGACATAAAACTCGGACGTGGCCGAGTCGGGTGCGCTGGTTCTGGCCATGGCCACGGTGCCGCGTGTGTTGGACAGGCCCTTGTTGGACTCCAGCGTTATGGGGGCGACCTGCCCGTCCTTCCTGACCGGGCCAGTGGTGTAACCACCGCCCTGAACGACAAAGCCGCTGATTACCCGGTGAAACAGCGTCTTGATGTAGAAACCGTTGTTGACGTAATGCAAAAAGTTGTCCACCGTGGCAGGTACCACGTCGGGGTAAAGCTCCAGCACCACGGTGCCCTCGGAGGTGATGAACGTAACCTGTGGCTGCGGTACGGTCAGCGTGGTGGTGAACAGCTCGTCGCCGCTGGCGTCTTTGATGGTGATGGGCACCGGGCCGGTCTTGGTAACCTTGCAGTTCAGGATGGCAAGATCCGGCGTACTGCTGACGGCATTGAAGCTGGGGTCTGTGCAGGTGGAGCCGGTGCTTGCGGTCATGTCGCTGCGCAGGTATTTGCCAACCACCTGGATACTGGCGACTTGGCCATACTTCAGGGTCTTGGCTTGCACTAGCGAGACCGATGGACTGGCGCCACCGCCGCCGCCACAGGCGCTCAAGCCCAAGCTGAGGCTGAGGCCAAGGGTGACAATGATGGCGCGTGGTCCGAAAGCTCTGCGGTTGGGAGTATTCATATGGTGAATGTGGCCATAGTCCTCGTGGAATTTGCGATGACAGCTATCGAATTAATAGCAACCTTGCTCTTTAACTGAGTTTGATGGTGTCGCCATCGAGGTAGTTTGACTCGGGAACAAGCGCGGCGTTCAGTGCCTTTGCGTAAGCCACTCTGGCTGTTTGCATCACCGCGATATGGGCTTGGTACCTCGCGATTTCTGCATCCACAAACTTGACACTCTGAAGATGATCTTTTGCCTCCTCTGAAAGCGTGTCGAATTCATATTCTTTATCGTCGATTTTTATGATCGTCATGGTCAGATTCTCACTACAAGTACTGGCGGGAAGTAGAGGTAAAAAAAAAGGCCCCCGAAGGGGCCTCTTGCGGCAAGCCTGATGACCTTCCTAAAAAGGTCACCACTCTTGGTAAGTTAAGCCAGAACCAGGGTATTGCTACCAGCGCCGGTTGCCGTGCTCAGGTCAACCAGACCAATCATCTTGACGATGAAGTCTGTCCCGTTCTTGAAACCTGTATCTGTTGTGCCGTCATGACGGCTCTCAACCAGATACGTGTCACCACCGTACTGGAACCAACCGAATGCGCCATTGACAGATGCGTTGCCGGCTGCAGCGATCACAGCGTTTGCATAGTCCTGGAACACTGCAGTTGCTGCCAAAGACACTTTGGTCGAAGCGAATGTCTCAGTACCCCAGTCAACAAACGTAAGTGAATCACCCTTTGCTGCGTCGACAATTGTGGTGTAGGTGTTGACGTTGGCACTGGCTGCCGTGATGGAAACCACGTCATTGCCTGCAGCCAGTGTCAAGGAGTTGCTACCACCACCAACCGTCACCGTGTCCACACCAGCGCCACCCGTGTAGGTATTGTTGCCAGTTGTAGCTGTGAACGCGTTAGCACCATCACCCAGGCTCACGGTGTTGTTACCGGTTGTCAATGTCACAGTGTCGGCACCTGTACCACCAGTGACGGTGTTGTTGCCGGACGAACCGGTGTAGCTGTTGGTACCGTTGCCCAAACTGACCACGTTGCCCTTGGCGTTGGTACCTGTAACGGCATCATTACCTGTACCACCCGTGTAGGTAACCACACCACCGGTAGCGGCAGCGAAGTTCACGGTATTGGTACCGGTTGCAGAACCCTTGACAGCAGCAGCTGCGGTCAAAGCACCAGAAGTCCAGGTGAATCCACCCAAAGTGATGCCAGATGCATCAACCGAGGTTGCTGCAGTGCTGACAGCAGTCAGGTTCAGACCTGCGTTACCGCCCACTGTGACTGTCGTCACGCCATTGCCCAGCAAGGTCACTGAGTCGAGGAACGTGCCAGACGGAGTTGTCTGGGTATCAACGGTTGTGATCTTGATGGTTTCAACGTTGGTGGCGGTCACACCAGTGGAAGCGAAGGCAACAGCAGCGCCCGAACCGTCGGTCAATGTCAGGTCCAACACGTCGGTCGTAGGCACCGTGAAGTCAGCATTGGCAATAGTGTAGGCAGTGCCAGCACCATTCAGTGTCAGCTTGCCAGCTGTTGGCAAGTTGTTCAATGTCAAGCCGTTACCGCCGCTGGTGGTTACATCGTTGTAGCTGCCCAAGACCTTCAGATCGATTGTCTGGTTGGTTGCGCCTGTCAGTGTCAACTTTTCGAAGCCACTTACCTTGCCTGCAAATGTTGCGCTACCACCAGCAGTTGCAGCGTCAGCCGCAGCCATCGACAGCGTGTCGGTACCCAGACCACCAGCGACCGTGACAGTCGATGTTGTTGTACCGCCCCACAATGTCAACATATCGTCGCCAGCACCCAGGTCGATCGCCTTGGTCAACAGTGCAGTGGTCGTCACTTTGTCAACGCCAGCACCACCGGTGTAAGTTGCCTTGGACGAGTCAATCGTGATGGTGGAGGTACCTGTGGAACCGAGTGTATCTACAGCCGTCACAGTTCCCAAGGCAGACACGTTGGCGGTCAGACCAGCAGAACCAGAAACGGTTGCTGTCTTCAGAGCAGTCAGACCCGCAGCAGATGTCAAGGTCAGAACCTGGGTTCCTGCAACTGTCAGTGCTGTTACACCACCGAAAGTAACGTTCGCCAGAGTTGACTTACTGGTAGCAGTTGTGAAGTTCAGCGTCGTGTAGATGTCTGCGTCATCCAACGTGCCGCCAGTCAGGCCATTGGCAGTCACTGCCAGTGTCTTGTTGGTAGCAGTCGTCAGACCACTGTTGTCAATGATGATGTTGCCAGAGCCATTGGCCACACTCAGTGTTGTCAAGGCGTTGTCGTTGATGCTAAGCGTTGTGTAACCGCTTGCAGTAACGGAGGTGATCGTGCCAGCCTTGGTGGCGGACGCATAGTTCACGTCACCTACGGTCACAGTGTTGGCCACAACACCTGCCACGGAAGCAGAAGCTGTTGCGATCTTTGGAGCGGTTACGGACACGGAAGTGGTGTTGGCCGATCCAGTCACCGTAACTGCACCCATGGTGTCTGTTGTGTTAACAGCGTTACCGTTGGTCTGCGTGACTGTCACGGCAGACCCACCAGATACGGTGATTGCACCTGCCGCCGTACCACCGACAGCTGCTGTGGTCGTAGACAAAGTCACCGCACCGGTTGGAGCAGCCAAGTTACCAACGGTAACCACACCGCCAGTACCGCCAGTTGTAGTGATGGCCACAGTGGAACCACCGTTAACCGTAACCGCGCCTGCACCTTGTGTAGTCGAGGCAACAGTAATTGCAGCAGCTGCAGTACCGGTAACGGTAGCAGCGCCGAAGCCAGTTGCAGTCAACTTGGTCAGGCCAGTCCAGCCAGATCCGTCAATTGCAGTCAACGCACCAGCGGATGTGAAGGTAGCGGACTCGATGTTCTTGATCGTGACGCTCGCAGGGATGTTGATAGCTGCAGTGTCAGACACCGACAAGGAGTCACCAGTACCAGCGCCACCATCCAAGGAGTCCAGAGCGGACAACGCGCCAGAAGCTGTGGATGTATAGGCGTCATCACCAGCTCCGCCCAAGAAGGCCGTGCCAGCGTCAATACCAGTAGTCAGCGTGAATGCCTTGGCAACGTAGTTGGCTGGCAGCGGAGCTGCAGTGGCAACGTGGGAAGCAGCAGCAGTGGTGCCAGCGCCAGCGGCAGTAGCGTAACCGTCAGCAGTTGCCTTGGCAGCGGTTGCAGCGGTGTCGTCAGCAGTCACAGCGGTTGTTGCAGCGGCCTTGGTAACGAAGGTTGTAGCAGCAGCAACTGCGGCGTCAGCGGCGGTCTTCAGGGCAGCAGCAGCCGTGGTTTCGGCAGCAGCGGCTGTAACAGCAGCATTGGCCGTGACCAATGAATTCACTGTGATGGCAGCGTAAGCGGCGGCAGCAGCGTCGTAAGCAGTCTTGGCAGCCAGAGCAGCAGCGTTGGCCGCAACTGCAGCCGTTTGCGCTTGGGTAGACTCTGCAGTTGCAGCAGACGCGGCAGCTGCAGTGACTTCAGCGTTTGCAGCTGTCAGGGCAGCAGCGGCAGCGGTGTCGTCAGCTGTGGTAGTTAGAGTACCGGCAGCGGCAGTGACGAATGCGTTGGCAGCAGAGACGTCAGCAGCAGCAGCTGTTTTGGCTGCAGCTGTTGCAGTCAGGGCAGCGGTCAAAGCGGTTGCGGAAGCAGCAGCGGCTGTAGCAGCAGCTGCGTCGTCAGCTGTAGCTGCGGTAGCAGCTGCGGCAGCAGTTGTTGAGGTTGTGGCAGCCGTAGCAGCCGTGTTGGTAGCTGTTGTCAAGGCGGTTGCGGCTGCAGTCGCAGCGTTCTTGGCAGCATTCAAGGCAATACCGAGCGCGCCGTATTGTGCGGGGTCGGTGTTGTTATCGAAAGCAGCTTGTGCGGTAACAACAGCGGCGTCTTTGGTGGCCTTGTCTGTGGTCGCCGTTGTAACAGCAGTGTCAGCAGTTGCTTTGGCAGTTGCTGCTGCTGTGGCTGCGGCTGTCGCGGCAGCAGCGTCGGTCAAAGCTGCCTTGGCGTTGGCTGCATCAAGAGCTGTGTTGGCGGTTGCCAAGGCTGTAGCGGCAGTTGCAGCAGTTGCATTGGCAGCCACGGAGGCTGCATGAGCTGTTGCGGAAGCGGCTTTGGCTGCGTCGGATGCCAAAGAAGCATTATCGCCCTTAGGTGAGTCAACCACATTGGCGGTGTTGTCAGAATAAACGAAGGCGGTGGTCACTTCGTTGTTCCAGGCCACTGCTGCAGATGCGTAGATCGATAGATTGCCAGTAGCGCCTTCCAGACCAGCCAAAATGTTGCCCAGTTGCAACACAACCAAGCCACGCTGCGAAGCGTTGGCGGCGAAGTAATCGGTAACAGCAGTTTCCAGAGCTGCGTTAGGCAACACGCCCAAGTTGCTCAGAACTTTGTTGGACAGAGCAGCATTGCTCAGGCTGTCAAAGGTTTTGCCGAATTCAACGGCAAAAGCGGTGTCGCCTTTGGTGGTGGCTTGGGCAACCTGGTTTTTGAAGATGGCGTTAGCTGGCGACACATCATAGAACGCACGGTTCAGAATAGAAACTGTTGCCGATGGTCCAAAAATTTGCTGGGGCATGTGATCTTCCTTGATGAAGTTAAAGATTGAAATACAAGTTGCTATTTAAGGCCACTCTTTCTTGCCCACTTTCGTGTAGCGCTTGAAGTAACCCACCTTTTACAAGTTTGCTCTGGTGTTCATCAAGGGACTTACCTTTATAAGGTACCCCTAGTCCAAGCATCTGAGCTAGCTTAGCGGTTATTGTAGCCACGACCGGTTCAGAAATGGGGTGATGGCCATCACAGCTTGTTATGGTAATTGAATGGTTTTTTGGCGTTTTGCAAAAAAACAACAACTTTTTAGCATTTAAGTTGCCAACCCGGACTTAGTTGACTTAGCGCATGGGTTGAAGTAATAAACCGCCGGGTGAATGACGATACATATTGTAACCATTGGGGGCAAGGCAGCACCGTAGAAGTTGGCTGCGGCAAGCTGGCTCTGAAGGCCCCCCAAGCAACGATTCAAATGATCAAGTTGGGTTGACACAGTAAATCGCCAGCCAGGCCATGGTTCTCAAGAAGCCGGACTGTCTTGCCGCCTGGTTGCGCGAAGTGCGGCCGGTGCAGATGTTTTGGTCGTTGAAATAGGGCTCTAGCCCTCGCAAAACAAACCTACGTTGCTATAATTTATAGAGCAAATTTGATTTGAATCAATTGCATGTTCGGCGCAATACGTGGCGCTACCAGACGTAGCGAATGGCGGCGTAAGGGCCCCAGCTTTGGAGTCTGAACAACGGCAGGTTGGATTGCTGGTTGGACCATTCGGCCCCCAGGGTGCTGACGAGGCGCTGGCTAAACGGATATTGGTATTCCAGCCGGGCGTTGAGCCGGGTAGTTTGGCGCACGGCGTTGTTGTCGAGCAGGGGGCTGTAGCCAGTGGTATCTTGTGCGTGGCTGATCTCCACATCCACCAGCACCGTGCCGTTAGAGGCAAAGGCGCGCAGATTGGAAACGGTTTGCTCGCCACCAGGGCGCTCGAGGTTCGCGGGGCGGTCATGCCCGGCCTTGGCAGAGATTTGCCATTGCCCCCCGCCGGGTGTGTTGCATGACCACACGCTAGCCAAACCGGTGTAGCGGCCCGACAAAAGAGGGTTGCTGACGAGCTGGCGGTCTTGCCAATCGAACCCGGCACGGGCGGTGCAGATACTGCGGGCCTGGGTGATGTAGGCTTTGGACTGCAGGCCCATGACCATGCCCTGGCTGGTGTATTGGGTGCCGCTGTTATTGGTCAGGTTAACGCGGGACGCATTCCAATAAGTACCAGAGCCATTGGACATGGGCGGGCTGTATTCCATCGCAATTTCACTCTGGCGGGTGTTGGCCTCGGGCACAGCGGGGCTGTTGCGTTGCATGAGGTTGGCCGCCAGGCCCCAGCGGCCACCGTCTGCGTTTTGGTAACTGAGTTCGAGCTTTGCCTCGGACCGGGTGTAGGCACCTGGGCGGGGGAAGTTGTTTTCAGTGAGCGGCAGCTCTATCACTTCACCGGGAAAGGTGAGCTCCAGTCTGGTCAGGCTGGGGGCACCGAGCAGGTTGCTGTCATGCCCGCTACGCAGGTTGGCCCCCAAATGAACCGTGAGCGGGCCTTCACTCACCGCGGTAGCAGGCAGCAATCCGACTGGCCGGGGCAGGCGCTGCTTGGCCCGAATCAGGGCAAGGCGCAGGTCTGCGGTGGTTTCGGGCTGCGCAATGATGTTGTCCAGCAACTGGCGGGCAGACAGGATGTCGCCGGTGCCCGCTAGTGCAATGGCGTAGTCGAGCTGGGCACTGGCCATGTCGGGGTCGAACATGATGGCGCGCTCAAGGTGGTCCAGAGCATCGGAATAACGCCCCTGGGCGATCAGCAAACGGCCAATTTGCGCCAGGAACGGCGCGCTGCGCTGGCAGTCGGACAGCATGGACAACTGCTCCTCCAGCGGCACGCCAAAAGCCGGCACAACGCACGCGGAATGTGCGCCGCCAGCTACAAAAAAAATAGCAATGGTTGCTATCTTGTTAATAGATGTGGGGAGCTCTAACAAGGGGATAGGCGTATACGTGGTGGGGCACTCGCATGCCGTCAAGCAAGAATGTGCCCATGGATTCCAAGCCCGCACCGCCAATTTGCCCGGCAAGGCCCTCCCCCACCAAGATGGGGTGGGCCAGGTCGGCGGTCATTTCGACGAGACGACTGGCGATGGTAACCGTTCGGCCCATGACCATGTGGGTGCGGCGACTGGCCAACCCAAAGGAGCCGGCCATGGCGGGGCCGGTTTCAACCCCAATACCCAGGCTGAGCGGCTCCAGCCCTGCAGGGGCCGGATCGGGCAACACGTCTTGTACGGCAATTTGCAGGTTGATGGCAGCCTGCAAGGCTTGTTGGGCGTGGGTGGCCTTGGGTATGCCGGAGCCGCCGTGCTGCGACCCGGCCTGGGGGTGTTCGTTGAGGTTGGCGTTCCAAACGGCGATGACGGCATCACCCTGGAAGGCTTCGATGACGCCGCCCTGCGCTTCTACAACTCGGGTAGCGGCCGAGAAAAAGGCGTGTAAGACGGCAGCAGCCTCTTCGGGTGGGCGGGCTTCGCAGTAGGCTGAAAAGTTGCGAATGTCGGCAAACATGACACTGACCTGCAAGGTACTGGCCTTGATGGCACCCGACGGTGGTTGCAGCGCTAGCGAAGCGGCCACAGGTGCCGGCAAGTAACTGGAGAGATGGGTGTAGAGGCGGTCGCGGTCAATGCGGCTCTTTGCATGGGTCAATATGCTCATGAACATACCGGCCAGTAAAACGAAGAGCACAGGGGCGACCCAGCCGATCCATACGGCAGAGTAGATCAGCAGTGCAGCGTGTGCGAGCCACAAGACCAGGCACCAACCCAGCGCCGCGACGGGCAGCAAATGGATGGGGAAACGGCGTTCGGTCCGGGGGGCGTTGGCATTGTCGGCCGGTCGCTCTTTGCTTAGGGCGAACAAGAAAGCTATGCCCAGCAGCACCACGAACACTTGCCCAATTGCCGCAACGCGCGGTGTGTAGGGGGTACGACCATCGATCAATGCAGCAAGGAGTTGCGCATGGGCCAGCAGGCCGGCATTGGCGCCACCAAACGGGGTGGCAATCGTGTCTTTGATGCCAAACGCGCTGCTGCCGACCAGTACCCACGCACCCGACAAAACGTCTGCAGGCAGGCTGTTGCGGGTGCGCCCGGCCAAAAGGTCGGCGGCAGAGAGGCTGATGAAGCTGTTGGGGTGCAGGCGCCAGGAGACACGCATGTCGCCACGCTCGTCTAGCGGGATCTTGCCAACGGTCTGACTGCCACCGCTGAGTTGCCATGGAGACTCGAACCAACTGCCGCGCTGCAACGAGAGCGAGTTTTCACCGGCGGCTTGCATCATGGCGGCCAAGCTGAGCGCCGGATAGGATTTGTCGCCCCAGCAAATGATGGCAGGCTGATGGCGCACCACGCCGTCAGTGGCGACACGTGGGGTGATGTGCCCTGTAAACCCGAGTGGCGCGCTGGCGGACACCGCAAACAGGCTTTGATTGGCGATATAGCCTTGAGCTTGGGAGAATGGCGCCGGGCATGTGGCCCAGTCAAGTGCCCCAGCGGGTTGGCCGTTCGACGGGGTACCGCCCTGCTCTAACGCAAATACCTGGGCGAGAACGGGATGGTGCTTTTGTACGGATTGCAGCAGCACGGAATCGTCGGGACGGGGTTCGGAGAAAACCACATCGAAAATTTGCTGGCGCACACCGGCCTCGGCAAGCACGTCCATGAGTTTGGCCTGGGTGGCACGGGGCCAGGGCCAAGGGCCAATTTCGGAGAGGCTGCGGTCGTCAATGTCGACAACGATGACACGGCGCTCATCGGTCTGTTTGGCAGAGACGCTCCAGAGCCAGTCGCCAGCGCGGTCTTCCATGGCGCGTAGCCAGGGAGCCGACACCGCATCGAGCCCGCCCCAGATCAGGGTGGCCAGCAACAAACTGAGCCCCACGACGCCATAGCGGGTGCCCAGGAGCGCGACCAAGCGCGTCGCCAGGAGCGAGCGCAATCCGTTCACCAACGACAACTAGCGTCCCCAGAGCGTGATGCCGCGAACGCTGCCTACATTGACTGCTTTCTCAAACGCATAGCCGGCTTCTTTGCCGTCCAGAGACAGTGCACCATTGATGGAAGCATTGGAGCTGGTGGTTTGCAGGACGCCGTTGGATGTGACGTTGCCGGTGGCGATCAGTGTGTCTGCACCCATGGCCGCGTTGCTAAGGCTGAGCTTGGTAGCGTAAGTGGACCGCACAAAGTCGACGTTGAAGGTGCCTTCATTAACGTTGACGGCCTCAGTGACGCGGCCCGATTCGCGAACCAACTGTGCAGATGCATGGGCTAAGCGAAATTCAGCCGTGGCGTCTGCTGAGGCGAGCACGGCACCAGGCTGGGCTGCCGGACGAAACATGGTGTAGCTGCCATTGCCAGGCAGGCGCTCGCCGCCCGCTGCGAGTGCGGCTTCAAAGCTTTGACTGAAGGTGTCGGCGTCCATTTTTTTGATCCAGTCGTAACGCGCCCAACTGAGTTGCGTAACCACCGGGGGAACCGCCGGAACCACCGGAGTTGGTACAACCACAACGACCTCGACAGGAGGCGTAACAACAACCGGCCCCGGCGGCGGGACAACAACCACGGCCGGAGGCGGCTCAATGACGATAGGGTCCGACGGAACAACCGGAGGGGCCACAACGACAGGAGGTGGTTCAACCACGGGGTTTTGCTGGGGGGGAATGGAGGCAACAACGGTTGCCGCGCGACTGTCCGCAACCATGGTGCTGGTGCTTCTGGTCTCGACTGGGGCGTCTTCCAAAGCCAAGGGCTTGTTGACGCGCGCGATCATCTCGCTGTTGGCAGTTGGCCGGGCTCCACGGGCAAGAAGGTCGACGGAGGGTACGAGCTGCGGGGTTGTCTGCTGGCGATTGAGCTCAATCATCTGCCCTTTCATGTCTTCGGAAAGCAGCTTTTCGTTTCCGTTGATGCATGGGCCAACGCTCTTGATGCATCCGTTTGCCAAGGGCGTCAGAATGATGGCGCCGGTATAGACGGAGGCCGATGTTTTCTCACCATCAGACTTGACCACAAAGTCAGTGCCTTTGACGCCAATGGCGGCTACGGGTGTATTCAAGCGAAATTGGTCTCGGGCCGCTTCGCCCCACTTGCCGGTGATGGATCGGACAACGCCTTCATCCAGACGGAATTTGATGGCGCCCAACAGGGGCTGTTGGGTTGAGTGGCTGTAGCTTTCGACTTGCAGAATACTGGCCGGACGAATGCTAAGCCGCCCACCGTCTACAAAACGAAGGTGAACGTGGCCGCCGGCCTGGGTTTCTATGCGGTCGCCAACGCGAATGGCAGTGCCGCGGTCGACGGCGCGGGATGTGCCATCAGCCGCCACCAGCTTGACCAACCCGATGACCATGGTGGTCTCTCCGACAATCGCCGGATCTTGGGCCAATGCGGTGAGTCCCAATGCCAACAACGACATGGCAAATAGGGATTTGGGCGTCTTGCGAGCAAAACGATGGAATTTGTAGTTGGATTTCATATGGTGCCCTCGTAAGGAAAGCAAGGCAAGGCGGTCGGGAATGACGCACCTACCCTCACGTGGATTGTGTCACCGGGGCCTGAAATTCCATGTGAGTGAAGTCACAAGAGTTGCGCGATGCTGGGTAGAGCGTGCATTTTGCCACGTTTTGGCTTTGCGTGATCTCGTTAAACTCAAGCCCAATGCCCGCTTCAGTTCAACTGCTTTCGCAATTCCCGCTGCTACGCCCGCTGCCAAGCGAAGTCCTGGAGTCGCTTTCGGTACGGATGACGTTGCGGTCGTTTGCCCGACGCGCGATGGTGATGTCCAAGGATGTGCCAGCGGAAGAGCTGGGTTTTTTGGTGGACGGCCGACTGCAGGGGGTCGATTTCACTGTGGATGGCCGCAGTGTTGGTTTGTATTTTGTTGACCCGGGCGACTATTTTGGCGAGCTTTCTTTGGTGGACGGCAAACCGCCGTCGGAGTTTGTCGTGGCGGCGGTGAAGTCTACCGTGGCGTTTCTGGACGCAAAGTTGGCAAAGGAGTTGATTTTGAACAATCCCGGGCTGGCGCAGGCGGTGATGTCGCGCCTCGCAAACCGGGTACGTTTGGTCATGGGGCAACGCACGCTGCTGAGTTTGCCGAATCCTTTCCAGCGTTTGTGTGTGTTGTTGCTTCAGTTGCCGCAACACACCGATGCGGGTGTTACCGAGGTGGATCAGGCGCCAACACACCAGGAGCTTGCCATCATGATCAACGCCAGCCGCGAGACAGTGACTCGCTCCTTTCAGCTGCTGTTTCTGAACAAGGTTTTAGTGCGCGAAGGTAACGCGCTTCGATTGTTGCAGCCTGGTGTTCTGAAGGACATTGCCGAGGGACGCGTAAGCCCCCCCAAGGCCTGACGACTAAAATCACTGGTTGCCGTGTTTGTATACAGATTGACGGCGTAGATCCCTTTTGCCTCAATCTGCTGTTGACGGGTGTTCCATTTTGAACGGTCTTGCTTCTTATTTGCTTCCGTGGCATCACGTCGGTTTGATCCGACAGTTCGCTGGTCGTGAGGTTCATGCACGCTATCGGCAGTCGTGGCTTGGCGCAATTTGGTTGGTGTTAACGCCGCTGGCCATGCTCGGTATCTACACGCTGGTTTTTCGGCATGTGATGCGAGTGCGTTGGCAGGATCTGGACGAAGGAAACTTGAGCTTTGCCCTGCGGATCTATGCCGGGTTGGCCGTTTTCAATTTCTTCGCTGAATGCGTCAACAGGGCGCCAAATTTGGTGCGTGACCAACCTCACTTGGTTAAGAAAGTCGTCTTTCCGTTGGAAGTGATGGCATGGGTGAACGTGGCGAGTGCCATGGTCGGTTTGTTGGTGTCGATGGCATTGCTGCTGCTCCTGGGTTTTTGGGACAAAGGGGGGTTGTCGATGTCGGCGGTGGCATTGCCGTTGGTGTGGCTGCCCCTGATCCCCTTGTGCCTAGGGTTGGGATGGCTGCTGAGTGGCATAGGTACCTATGTGCAGGACGTCGGGCAGCTTTTAGGCATGGTGTTGAGTGCATTGATGTTCTTGAGCCCAATATTTTTTCCGGTCGAGGCGTTGCCCGAGGCAGTTCGTGGCTGGATGTTTCTAAACCCGCTCGCACTGGTGATGACACAAACACGCGAGGTCGTTTTGTTGGGCGTGTGGCCGAACTGGTATGCGCTGGGGCTTGAGCTGGGCTTATGCACGCTGGTGGCATTGTTTGGTGCGGCATTCTTTCGGCTCGCGCGCAAGGGGTTTGCGGATGTCGTTTGATTTGGAAACGAGCCCTACTGAGCCCGTCATTGTTGCCCGCAGTCTGGGCAAAAGTTACCGTCTTTTTGAATCCCCCGGAGACCGACTGAAGCAGTTGTTGTGGGGCCGTTGGAAGCAATACAGCCGAGAGTTTCAGGCACTGAATGATGTGAATTTTGAGATTTATAGGGGTGAGGTTGTTGGCCTGATTGGTCGCAATGGGGCGGGAAAGTCGACCTTGTTGCAGATGGTCTGTGGCACGCTGATGCCGAGCTCCGGTAGTCTTGAGGTTCGAGGCCGGGTGGCGGCACTGCTGGAGTTGGGGGCGGGGTTCAGTCCAGATTTCAGCGGGCTTGAGAATGTCTACATGAATGCCGCCATTTTGGGATTGAGTCGGTCGGAAGTTGACGCAAAGCTGGATGACATATTGGCGTTTGCAGATATCGGCGATTTCATTCGTCAACCAGTCAAGACTTATTCGAGCGGGATGTTTATGCGTCTGGCGTTTTCTGTCGCGACGAGTGTGGAGCCAGATATTCTGGTGATCGATGAGGCGCTGTCCGTGGGGGATGGCGCGTTTGCGAGAAAATCTTTTGATCGCATCATGGCCTTGAAAGACCGGGGCGCGACCATTCTGTTCTGTTCGCATGCGATGTACCATGTTCAGGCACTGTGCTCGCGGGCGATCTGGATGGAGAACGGCAAAGCCAGGATGATTGATTCTGCCGCGCACGTCACGTCGGCTTATGAAACTTCCTTGGTTATGGAGACCACAGACCATCATCAATCCGTTTCTTCGGCTGTGGTTTCTTCGGGCGAAGTCCCGGATTCATTGGATGTAGCGGTCGACATCGCGGCCCGGATTGTTCCGTCTGGGACAGCGGTGCTTTCCCGGGTTGAAGCTTTTGCGGATGGGGTAAGTGGGCGGGAGTTGGCTATTCACTCGGGCCGCACGTGTCTTTTGTTGCGTGTTCATTTCGCGTCGGATCCTGAACTACCCTGTCCGTCGGTGGCCGTTGGTTTCGCTCATGCCAATGGTATGGTGGTCTCAAGCGCAGGCAGTGCTAATGATGGGGTGGTTTTGAAGCGTGACGCGGCGGGGTTTGGTTTCGTGGAGTTAACCTTTGAACGACTTCCTTTGCTGAAAGGTGATTACACAGTGTCCGTGATCTTGGGCTGCGAACGCGGATTGCATGTGTATGAGGTGATGGAGCGCGTGATCCAGCTGCGGGTGGTACAGCAGGATTTGGAACAAGGACTTGTAAAGATGCCGCACCGCTGGACAATCGAATGAGCGATTCTCAATGGTCCGTCATTGATATCGGGGTGGCGCAGATTGGCGAGACCCGGGAGCTGTTCAAGCGTGTTTTTGGTCAGCCGCTTTCAGAGGCGTTGTGGCGTTGGAAATATGATGCAGGCCGCGGTGCTGCCGTTGGTGCGCGCGCGCCGAATGGAGATCTGCTGGCGCACTACGGCGGTACATTGCGGCAGATTTGTTTTCGTGATCACCCAGCGCTAGCGGTACAAATTGGGGACGTCATGGTTGCTCAGGAAGGCCGTGCTGCATTAGCCCACAAGGGACCGTTCGGGATGGTTGTTGAGGCCTTCCTAAATCGTCACGTTGGGGGCGCGAAAGGGGTTGTATTGGGGTTTGGTTTTCCCAACGCCCGCCACATGCGACTGGGGGAAAAGCTCGGGCACTATGTGCAGATCGATACGGTGTCCGAGTTGTCCTGGCACGTGCCACGGCGTTCAGATCTCTCTGAAAAGGTGGCGACTCGCCTTCGTATTGACGTTCTTGATTGGGCGATCCCCTCGACCGCAGGCCGTCTCGATGAACTTTGGCGGAGGATGAAACATGATTTGCGCGATAGTATTGTTCCAACGCGTGACGCTTCTTGGTTGCGCCACCGGTATGCAAACCACCCGGAACACCGGTATGTGTGTTTCTGGGTGAGATCGGTTTGGCTTGGCCGGCTGTTAGGGGCAATCGTGTTGCGGTCACACCCACCGAGCGTAGCGCAAGGACCAACGGCAACGACTTGGGAGTTGATTGATTGGGTCGCACCCAAAGTGAAGTCGGAAGAGATGCTGTTGGCAGCGATGGAGGTAGTTCGTCAGCGCGGAGGCACTCTGCTCATGGGATGGTTTAGTAGTATGGTGGCAAATTCTTTCACTACATCGGCGATTTCGACGAAGGAAGCTTGCACATCGGGCGTAACGGTTCCGGGGCCTGAAGGCAGATTTCAAATCACCAATAACTTTAGTCTGAGTGTTTCGGATCTGCGCGGCAGATGGTGGCTAACTGGGGGGGACACAGATTTCCGTTAATCCGATTTCGTCATGTCTGGTAACAAGTCAACCGCCCACCAGAGGCCCGGGTCTTTTGTGATGGCATCGCTAAAGAAGTCGTAAACGTGCTGAATGCTGGCCGGATCGCTGGCAGGGCCGATGCGACAAACTTCGAGTTCGTAGTGACCGCCTCCGCGGTGGTGGCAGAGGTAGCCTCCGATGTCGCTACCCGTGCGTTCTGCGAGTCTGAGCGCACCACCAGCCATCTTTCGGTGGTGCCCAAGAAATTCTACGGTCATGCTGACACCGTTTGGAACAGCAGGCGCGTCGCCAAGTACGATTAATGTTTCATGGCGTTCCAGCATCCGGTAGAACGGGCGAAGACCGTCTTCCATATTGACGATGGAACCGTCATTAAGGTAGCGCTCTAATCCTCGGTATTTCGAATCGAAGTGGTCTTGGACTGCGGCATCTACACGCGGATCATGGGTGACGGACGAGGACATGAAATTGATAGTCGCTCCTGATCTCGCCAAGAACGCGGCTCCGACAAAGAAGCTGTCGAAATGGAGTGTTAGAAGCATGAGACCTCGACTGTTGTTGAGTCGACATATTTGATCTGCATCAGTCGGTTTGAAAGTGCACTTTAGTTCTTCAACCCTTTGAGCGACAACAAGCCTCGCTTCGAATTCCTCACGCGCTTCTGCCGCGAACCTCTCGTTGCCCCACCGCTTGTAAAGTGCTGCAGAACCTCCGGTCGGAAGATGCTTATAACCCTCTAAGCTTTGTCGGCGAATGTGGCGGAAACCGAG
>ERZ724520.649-NODE-649-length-18404-cov-4.661126_pt1 | contig 18404 bp, 16 predicted proteins | sample MGYA00376053_ERZ724520 | MGnify/ENA primary metagenome ERZ724520 (study PRJEB28724, sample SAMN07190886) | activated sludge metagenome | isolation source: activated sludge of sewage treatment plant in Hong Hong | place: USA: Christiansburg, Virginia | collected...
CTAAAATAGAAACGTAGATTTTTTTCATGTTTATTAGATTAAGTTAATATTAATTTTATAAAGATAAATTTACAAATAAAAATTCAAATTTCATACAAATTTAACATTATGTGTGCATAACTTTTTTCTTAAATTCCACCATTACGTTTTCTAATAAACCATTCAACAGAAAGTAAAAATAAGATTATAAAAAATATCCATTTAAGATTTACCAAATCTGTTAATTGTTTATGCGAATAGGTTATAGATTTTATAGTTTGGCTTTCTAAAATTTCTTTTTGCAATTCTTTAAGCTGGTTTTTATAAAACAATTTCCCACCACTTTCCTTTGCTATTTGAAAAAGCAATTGATGATTTGCAAGTGTATTAATTTTCTCGGCAACAATTTCTTTTACAACTACAATCCCCGATTTTGTAAATAACTTGTCGCCCACTTTTACTTTTGCTTCATAACTATATTCACCAGCAGGAAACAAACCAGCGCTTAAACTGTACATGGTTTGCTTTTTAGAAAACGTATAATTATACATTTTACCTTTACTATCTTTTAAAGTTAATAAAACATCAGGTTCAGTAATCAATTCATAACTTTGGTTATAAACCTCTGCTGTAAAATCCAAAGCTTCATTTTCATTAATTATCTTTTTAGTAAATACTCTAAAAAAACTTTTATCTGCTTTTACAGATAAATATTGAACCGTCTTATTAACTAATTCGTTAAATAAATTGTGATTGTCATGATCCAAGAAATCACGCAATTTCCAACGCCATAATCCATCACCAAAAAAACCTGCTAATTTTACACCATTAGTTTCTGTAAATAAAAACAAGGGATTGTCAGTATTTACAACACCAATACGTTGATTTAACAAAGTATAAGAACCATTATTAGCATTGATATTCCCAAAATTACATTTAACAGCAGGAAACTCTTTATAATAAGTACTTAGCTCATTACTAATACTAAACAAAGAAAAATTAGTATTTACAGAAGGCTCAACATCATTAAATCTTCCTCCACTATTTGGCATTCCAAAACTAAATAATCCTGTAGGTGGGTTTAAGCCTATATACCAAATTGATTGATTATTTGCCTTTACTTCATTTATTATACGAGGAGGCAAACTATTAGTTTGATGTAATATAATTAAAGAATATGGCTTTAATGGTTTTGTAAAATCATTAATTAATCCAACTTCTACTTCGTAGGTTTGAGTTGAACTTATACTCTCCTTAATTGCTGTAATATCAGGATGTGGGGCAGATGCTAAAATCAATACCTTTTGACGATTATCAATTACATCTATAATAAAGGATTGAGAATTGTTATATATGTTTTTATCTTCTGGCAAAGTAGAAAGTGAAACCGTATATTTTTGTATTCCTGTTTTAAGAGCATCAACTGTAAAACTATATGTTTTACTAAATGCCTCTGAATTTAAAACCACAGTTTCTGACTTCAATACCGTGCCATTATTAGATAATGTTAATGTCACATCACTACCTTTCAAATCGGTGGCATTCACAAGAACTTCTACTGGGAATGTATTTCCCAAATAGGCAATTTGATTGTGATTAACCGATTGTATTAAAACATCTTTTATAGGTGTTGTATCTCCTAATGCAATGGTATAAAATGGCGCATTAATTTTTTGAACACTATAAAAGGGATTTGTACCTTTATTATAAATACCATCGGTTGCTAAAATAACAGCCCCAATATTACTATTAGAATAATTATTTTCAATATCATTAACTAATTTAGAAATATCGGTTTCTTTGCCTTTAAAATCAAATGTTTCTGTAGGTTGAGTTTCAGTATCAAACTGATACATTTTTACTTCATACTTTTCTTTAACAGCATTCTTAAAATCATTAAGCGCTTTAATATAATTTACTTTTAAATCAGTAGAATCTTTACCCGCAACTATTGACGCCGAATTATCTTGAGCTATAATTATTATAGGTTTTTCAGTTTCATTAATTAAGTGTTTTACAAAAACCTCCAATAACAATAAACTAATAATACTTACTGATAAGAAACGCAATGTTGCTAGTAAAGCCAAAATTCCTTTGCTCCTATCAGTATTTTTTTTATCTCTAAAATACAACAACCCTGCAAATACTCCACCTGCAATTAAGCATAGCAAAATAAAGTACCAAGGATAACTAGAAATAAATTGCATTATGTTTTATTATTTTAATTTGATGTTTTTAGTAAAAGATAATGACTTATTTAATCACTATTCAAATAACCATATTAGGTTAGCATTCCACCGCAAACATTAATACATTGGCCAGTAATATAAGCACTCATATCACTTGCTAAAAATAATGTAAGATTAGCAACATCTTCTGCACTTCCACCTCGTTTCAAAGGAATTGTATCTCTCCATTGTTGAACAACTTTTTCATCCAAAGCATCCGTCATTTCAGTTTCTATAAACCCTGGTGCAATTGCATTACTACGAATATTACGTGATCCCAATTCAAGTGCTACAGATTTTGTAAATCCAATAATTCCAGCTTTTGAAGCCGAGTAATTTGCTTGTCCGGCATTTCCTTTAACACCAACAACTGAACTCATATTTATAATAGAACCAGAGCGAGCTTTTAACATAGGGCGTTGAACAGCTTTTGTTAAATTAAATACAGATTTTAAATTGGCATTCATTACTTCATCCCACTGTTGCTCAGTCATACGCATTAATAAAGTATCTCTTGTAATACCAGCATTATTTACTAAAACATCAACAGTTCCAAATTCTGCAACAACATCGTTAACTAATTGCTCAGCTGCTTTAAAATCCGCTGCATCACTTTGGTAACCTTTAACTTTAATTCCGTAAGTGGTTGCTAATTCAGTTTCAAAAGCTTTTGCTTTTTCAACAGAACTCAAAAATGTAAAAGCAATGTTACAGCCTTGTTCAGCAAATTTAATTGCAATACCTTTTCCAATTCCTCTTGATGCGCCAGTAATAATGGCTACTTTATTTTGTAATAATTTCATATGTTTTAAATTTATTTGTAAATCGGCATAAATCTATAAGCCATTAAATTTTTAAAGTTTAAATATACAAAGTATACTTTATAATAAAAACCAATCATTTAAACATAAGATTGTAAATAACATTTAAAATAAATCCCCTTAAAAATTATATACAATTTACCTTTATAAGGTGGTGAATAAAATTAAATATCTGCTAATTATTTGTGCATCTATTAATCTTATTTCCTGCAAATCACACAAATCAAACTCCACAAATAATACAGAAAACCACACTAGCGAAAACAAAACTATAAAACGGAAATATGCCGAAATACTTGGAGTTGATGCATCAAACATAAAAAACACCAAATTATATGAATTCATTAATGATTGGTATGGTGTTCCCTATAAATACGCAGGAAAAGATAAAAAAGGAATAGATTGTTCGAGCTTAACATCAACCTTATATGCAAATGTGTATAACAAAAAAATATCACCTTCAACCAAAATTCTAATTGATGAAGTGCATAAAATAAAACAATCAGATTTAAAAGAGGGAGATTTAGTTTTTTTTAACATTGAAACTTCAAAACCAAGCCATGTTGGAGTGTATTTACAAAATAACAAATTTGTTCATGCATCCTCTAAAAAGGGTGTAATGATAAGCGATTTAAATGAGCCTTACTTCAAAAAGTATTTTCATTCGGCAGGTAGGGTAAAATAATTACTGGCAACAAATTTGCATTAATTAAATAAGAATTGTTTAAAACAATTTTTCGCTAAATAATTCCCAAAGTTGATAAACATTAACTTAACAACATGATTAAATTAATATATAAAATCCTAATATTCAGTGGCCTTTTTATAGTCTCGGCATTTGTTATTAAACCAAAAACCAATAAAACAGAACCAGCTTTTTTACAAAGTGAATCGCGCTGGGTAGATTCCGTTTTTAATACCCTAACTCCAACACAACGTTTGGCTCAGTTATTTATGGTAGCAGCATACAGTAACAAAGACATGAAACATGTTAGAGAAATTAGGGATTTAATTCAAAACTATCATATTGGTGGATTAATATTTATGCAAGGTGGACCAGTTAGAGAGGCAAAACTAAATAACTATTATCAAAGCTTATCTAAAACTCCATTATTAATTTCGATAGATGGAGAATGGGGATTAGCAATGCGTTTAGATAGTACACCTAAATACCCAAGACAAATGACTCTTGGTGCAATACAAAATGATTCTTTGATTTTTGAAATGGGAAGACAAATTGCAAAAGAATGTAAACGAATGGGAATACATGTAAACTTTGCCCCAGTAGCTGATGTAAATAATAATGCACTTAATCCAGTTATTGGAATGAGAAGTTTTGGTGAAAATAAAAACAATGTGGCAAATAAAGCTGTAATGTATATGAAAGGATTACAAGCTGAAGGCGTTATGGCAAATGGAAAACACTTCCCTGGACATGGTGATACTGATACCGATTCGCACAAAGCATTGCCAATTATTACTGGTTGCAAAGAACGATTAGACACCCTAGAATTAGTACCATTTCAAAAGTTATTTGACGAAGGCCTAAGCAGTATAATGGTTGCGCATTTATTTGTTCCTTGTTATGATTCAACAAAAAACACAGCCTCTACCCTATCAACAAAAATTGTGAATGATTTATTAAAAACAAAAATGGGCTTTAAAGGTTTGGTTTTTACAGATGCTTTAAACATGAAAGGTGTAGCAAGTTTTTATGAGCCAGGAATGGTAGATGTAAAAGCATTATTAGCAGGTAATGATGTTTTACTATTTGCCGAAAATGTTCCGAAAGCAATTGAACAAATAAATTTAGCAGTAAAAAGAGGAGATATAACGCAAGAAGAAATTGATGCTAGATGCAAGAAAATATTAAAGGCAAAATATTGGTGCGGTTTAAACAAAAATCAATTTGTAAATACTAAACATTTATATTCTGATTTAAACACAAAACAATCTGAGGTTATGAATACCAAACTTGCAGAAGCTTCTGTAACGTTATTAAAAAATGAAAATGCGATTTTACCATTAAAGAACTTAGATAGCTTAAAAATAATTTGTTTATCAGTTGGGGAAAAAACCGAAAATGCATTTACCAATACCTTAAAGAAATATACTTCAATAACGTTTAACAGTATTGAACATGATGCTACACCAAAAGAAAAAGATACCCTACTAGAGAAAATTAAAAATTATGATTTAGTTATTTTAGAAGTAAATAAAACATCCTATAAACCAGAAAATAATTTTGGCTGTACAGCTGGAAGTATTGATTTTATTAGTAAAGTAATTACAAAAAAACCAACTATTACATGTTTATTTTCTAATCCCTATTTAATAAATAAATTGGTTGATATTGAAAAATCTAAAGCAGTTTTAGAGTTATATGAAAACAATCGCTTTTCTCAAAAAGCAGCTGCAGAAGCTATAGTTGGTGCAATTAAAGTAAATGGCAAATTACCTGTATCTACTAAATGGTTTGTTTTAGAAACAGGATTAGAACTAAAAAATAAAATAAAATTACAATACGTAATGCCTGAACAACTTGGTATTTACAATAAAAAATTAGCTGATATTGATTCGATTGCTAGATATGGCATTAAAGAAAAAGCTTACCCTGGTTGCCAAATTATTGCAATAAAAGATGGGAAAGTATTTTATCAAAAAAACTTTGGGAAGCAAACCTACGAACCTAATTCTGAAAAAGTAACTGATAATACTATATACGATTTAGCTTCTTTAACGAAAATTTTATCGTCGTCGTTAGCATTAATGAAACTTAATGAACAAAAACAATTCGATTATAATAATAAACTAAGTTATTATTTCCCCGAATTAAACGGCACCAATAAATCTGACATGAACTACAAGGACATGTTAACTCATCAATCGGGATTACCTGCATGGATTCCATTTTGGCAAAAAACTGTTGACAAAAAAAATAGTTATAAAAATGGATATTATAGTGATAGTCCTTCAGACAAATACCCAACACAAGTTGCTAAAAAACTATATGTAGTAAAAGATTTCAATGATACTATCTACAAACAAATCATTAATAGTAAGCTAGAAGAGCCTGGTAAATACGTTTACAGCGATATTGGATATTATTTTTCAAAAATTTTAATTGAGCGTTTAGCTAAAACTTCATTAAATGCATACGTAGAAAATCAATTTTATAAACCCATGGATATAGGTTTAACCTATTTGCCATTAAATAAATATCCTGCCGAACAAATTGCTCCAACAGAAAATGATATAGATTTTAGAAAACAACAAATTAGAGGGCATGTACATGATCAAGGAGCAGCTTTGTTAGGAGGCGTAGCAGGACATGCTGGTTTATTTGGAAATGCTAATGATGTTGCTGTTATTATGCAAATGTTACTTAATAACGGTAAATATGCAGGTGTTCAATTACTTGATAGTTCAGTTGTTAAACAATTTACAAGTTCACATTATGCAAATAACCGCAGAGGTTTGTGTTTTGATAAACCCGAGTTTGATGACAAAAAAGATAGTCCAGTTACAAAAGAATGTAGTTTGCAAAGCTTTGGTCATAGTGGATTTACAGGTACTTTTGCTTGGGCAGATCCTGCAAATGGATTAATATTTGTGTTTTTATCAAATAGAGTTTATCCAAGTGCCGATGAAAATAAACTTGCTAAATTAGGAATAAGAGGCAAAATTCATCGTACATTGTATGAGGCTTTAAATACAACATTATATAAATAATATTATGAGTGAAATTTTAGACAACCAAAAAAATAAAATTATTCAATTATTAACCGAAAAATCGGTTATGAAGCAAGATGTTTTCAGAAACACCATTTCAGTATTTGAATTACTTAAAGAATGTGTAAACGAAATTTCAACCAGCTTAATTTCCGAAGTGAAAACCATTGATAACCGCATTGGTATCGAGGTTCTTGGAACAAGTCATTTTTCTGCCCAACTAAAAGTAGCAGGCGATCTACTTGAATTTTTTATGCATACAAACGTATTTGAATTTGACAAATCGCATGGTATGTATAAAACAAGTTATATTAAACAAAATAACAATAATTCGTATTGTGGAATTATTAATGTATATAATTTTTTATTAGATTCTTTTAAATACAATCGATCTGAAGATTTAGGATATTTGGTTTGTCGTATTTTTATAAATAGAGAAAAGCATTTTTTTATAGAAGCAAAGGGCACACTAGGTATTAAATATGCCATGTTTTCGAATGAGCCTTTAACAAAAGAGTTACTACTTGAAATCATAAATGAATTAATTATTTATGCTATTTCATTTGATTTGTATACACCGCCTTATGATACTGTAAAAGTAGTAAGCGTAAATGAAATACAAGAAAAAATAAACAGTATAAATTTAAGAACTGGTAAACGCTTAGGTTACGGCACTTCTAATAGTGTAAACGACGATACCAACCTTTATATTTAAAATGAATTTCAGAAATAAACTTTTTATAATTTCATTTATAGAAGGTGCCAGCGTTATGGCTACCGAAATTGGTGGAGCAAAGCTATTAGCTCCATTTTTTGGAAGTAGTCTATATGTTTGGAGTTCAATTTTGTCAATAACATTAGGAGGTTTAGCGTTTGGCTATTTTTTAGGAGGAAAATTCAGTCAAAAAGAAAATAGACAAACATTATTATGTTACATTCTTATTTTAGCGTTTGCATTTTTAGCAATTATACCAATACTAACTTATTTTATTCCTTTTGTTGCATTACATTTTTCGCTAATTCCAGCTGTAATTATAAGTTCTATAATTATTATATTTCCAAGTATGTCTTTAATGGGAACAACCTCTCCCCTATTAGTTTCTTTATTAACGCAACACTCAACAGATAGTGGATTTTACAGCGGTAAAATATATGCCATTTCAACAGTTGGGGGAATAATTTCAACTTTTGCATGTGGTTTTTATCTTATTCCTACAGTTGGAATAACTAATACATTACTATTATTTGCACTGCTATTGCTATTAGTAAGTTTGTTACTTCTAAAAAAAAAGACATATAAATCCCTAGTATCTATTTTAGTAATTATAATTGAAGTTACTGGTTATAGTTTTAAAAATTCTAGTAACAAAAATGGAACTATTTATAAAGAAGAAGGAATGCTAGGAACATTAGAAATTAGAGACGAGAAGAATTCTGATTCAGTAATTGTACGTAGACTTTATATAAATAATATTGTACAAACCGAAATGAATTTTAAAACCAAGCATACTACATCTGCATACATATCTATTTTAGAATCAAACCTTAGCTTATTTCATTTTAAAAACGCCTTGGTGCTTGGTTTAGGTGGAGGACTTGCAGCTAATACATTAGCAGAACATTCTATTAATGTAACAGGAATTGAATTTGATGAAAGGGTCATTAATTGTGCAAAAGAGTATTTTAATTTAATTAAATCAATCAATACCATTTGTAGCGATGCACGTTTTTATTTAAACAATTGTAAAACAAAATACGACTTGATTTTTTTTGATTTATATAAATCAGAAGAGCAACCATCACATGTTATTACAATGGAAAGCCTAAAATCCATTAAAAATAATTTATCAGACAGTGCTGTAATAATAATTAATACGCATGGTTACTTAAATGGCAACATTGGTAGAGGAACACAATGTTTGCTATCAACTTTAAAAGCAAGTGGATTTAACATTAAAATTTGTACAAATACAAACGATGAAAACTATAGGAATATATTGGTTATAGCAAGTATTAAAAAATTAAATACAAACTTAAATTTTGAAATTCCTTATACAATAAATAAACCTGAAATTGTTAATACTGACAATAAGCCTATTTTGGAAAAGCTTAATGCAGAGGCAAATCAAGCATGGAGAACAAATTATTTAAGAAATTATATTTTAACTCACTAATTTCTAAAAGACAACTTGCTTTTAACTAATACATAGTTTAAACTATACCGAAGTATCTAAAGAAAAATTTTCAGGATTTTTACCTTTTTTATCTTTATAAAATTCCCTTATTATTTTCATATCAGCAGCATAATCTCCCGTAGGATAAAGCAATTTATCAATACCACATTCTCTCGTTTCAAAATCCATATAACCTAAAGCAATTGGCACTTTTGCTTGCAAAGCCACATAATAAAAGCCAGTTCTCCATTTTTCTACTTTAGATCGTGTACCTTCTGGCGGAATTAATAAATACAATTCATCTCTACCAGTAAATAAATCTGCAATTGCTTCTACAGTACCTTTTTTTGAACCATCCGCATTTTTAGTTCTATCAATAGGTAATGCACCTAATTTATTCATTAAACCTTTTATAGGAAACCTTAACCATTCTTTCTTAATGGTAAAGCGAATTTTTAAATTCATATTAGCCATTGCTCCCATACCATAAACAAAATCCCAATTGCTAGTATGTGGCGCAGCTATAATTACACATTTTTTTATTTCAGAAGGTAAATAATGAACAATTTTCCATCTTCCTAATTTGAAAAATAATTTAAACATAGTTGTAGTTTTATAGCAAACATAATGTTTTTAAACCGAATTAGTAAAGAAATTACAACAAATAAATTGTTTTATTAAACAAATAACATTAAATTTAATAATGAGAAAATTAATTTTAACATTATCACTTTTCGTATCATGTTTTATTTCCATTGCCCAAGATTCAACTAAAACCAAAACGAAAGAATATTACTTAACCTTTGCTGATTTTTCACCACTTAATTTACAACTTAAATATAAAAGGCAAATAAGTAAAAGCAGCTTTATTAAATTAGGACTAATAAACCTTTCAGCAAACATAAAATCAGATAGAGCAAACAATTCAGCTATTTTTCCAACATCACAATCAGAATATTCTGCTGGACTTGAATTTGGAATAGAATTTAGAAAACAAATTAATAAAAAATTCTCTTTATATCATGGGCCAAGCTTGGGTTTTAGTTACAATAGGAATGTTTCAAAAACACTCAACCCATTAATTCCATCAAACCAACAAAAAAACACTACTCAAATTTATAAAGGGTCTATTCCATACACGTTGGGTATTCTTTTTAATTTAAATTCTAATATTTTAGTTTCAGCAGAACTCAATCCAAGCATAAACTATAACTATATAGACTTTAAATATGGGGGAAATAGCATTTTTAATACTGCAACACAAAACTATAACATAGGATTTAATAATAAATTAGTTCTTTTATCAATTGTTTATAGATTATAGTTTATTTCTTAAAGTTGCAAAAAACACTTTATAAAATTAATTATTAAAATTTAGGAACAAGTAAACTAGGAATTACACAAAATGTATAAGAAAATACACTCGATATATTAGATATTTATAAAGCTCTTGAATTACTTAAAACTGAAAATGAAAAATTAAAGTTAGAAATTTTAAAACTTCAAAATGAAAAAAAATAAAACACTTCTTTCAAAACTATTATTTTACACAATAATAATCGTATCAAATAAAAATTTTGCTCAAGTTAATTTTTGGAGAGAAAGAGATAGTATAAATAACTCTTACCAACCTCCACATTTGCAAAATTTCGATTATAAAACCAAAGATTACTCAGCCTATTCGCCAGGTTTTCAGTGTGGAACAATAGATCAAACTGATAAATCTAAATTTAAAAAAGAAGCGGTTTCAATACCTTCATTTAACACTGAAATTAAAGTCACTGAAATACAAAGTTTAGAACCTAAAAAACCAACTGTTACAAATACTCCAAATAGAAATTAGGATATAAAATGTTTTTACTTTTATAAAGTAGAACCAAATTGGCTAGACATATGTAAGTAGTATAAAATAAAACTATTTCTTTGGAAATCTCACAAAATAGCAAAAGCCATTTTCTTCATATAATAACTTTAACTCAGTATGAAACTTTATAGTTTTTTCATACTCTTGCTTTTTAGCAACAAAACAACTAATTTTTGAGATATTACCTTCCACTAGCCAATTAGTATAAACATAACCAAAAGATACTGCTATATCTAAATCGCGCTCCTTATACTCTTGCTCATGCGCTTTAATGTATCGTTGCAAATCTTCATATTGTCTGTACTCAGGTTTAAATTCACCATAAAATAAAGAAGCATAACTCTTGTATCCCAACGATTCTACGCAGTAATTGTTACGTGCACACATTTTATAAAATTCTATAGTAGTGTGTTGCGAGTACTGTTCAATTTTTGGAACTATTACCATGAGCAAACTATAAATTGTAAATAATGAACCAAAAAATAATACATATATAAAATTAAAACGTTGCTTGCCAATTTTGTAAATACTAATAAAGCTTATAACTAAAAATATTACTCCAATTAACCATTCAAAACCTGTCCAATGTACGTTTGCTTTTAAATTTTCTATTGCAAAATCATCATCAATTAATTTATTTGAGATAATATACTCTTTTAAAAAGGGCATTAATCCAATGAGTGTAAATGCTAAGCCTAAAATTATTGTTACAAAATATGCTAAAATAGTAATGAGCTTGTTCCATTGCAATGTTCCCATTTTTAACTTAGTAATTGCATAAGTTGCCAAATAAGTTAATGGAAAATAACACAAAGAGGAATAATGCACAATTTTAGTTTGCACAATTGAAAATAAAATCAAAACTACCCAAAACAAAATTAACATCCATTTCTTAAAATGTACTTGAAATGGTGTATCTGAATTTTGCTTTCGAAATGCATATAACATAAAAATAGATGCAGGGAAACATCCTATTAATAATACCACAAAATGGTAAATAAATGGCCCTCCATGGTCACTATCCTCAGTTTTAAATAATCGTATTTGATACTCAATAAACTCTTGAATTACATGTCCATTTCCTTTTAGTAACTCTATAATAAACCAACTAAATCCTGTAATTAAAAAGGCAAATGCAAACGCAAGTAAAAATTGAAATTTAGAAATTTTCTTTAATCGATTAACTATAAAGAAAACCACTACAGTTAATCCAACTAAAACTAAAGCAGCTGGGCCTTTAGTTAATAAAGCTAGGCCTAAGAAAAAACCAGCAAGAAGTGCTGTTTTATAACCATATGAGCCAACAGGATTATTAGTATGTTTAACTAAATTAAATACTGATAAAAATATAAATAAGTTAAACCAAGGATCAATAATGCCACTTTTAAAAAATAAATGAGGCAATAAAGAAGATGCGTATATAAAAACCCAAGTTAATCCAAATTTGTTATCATTTACAAGTTTACCTATTCTGTATAATACCAATAAAGTAGCAATGCCACATAATGCATTTGGTAAGCGTGCAGCAAATTCATTAATACCAAACACATTCATGCTTATTGCTTGAAACCAAATAAACATTGGAGGCTTTTCCCAAAATGGTTGAAAATACAATTGTACATCAGAATAATTTTTAGAAACAAGCATTTCTCTTGCACATTCGGCAAAATTAATTTCATCCCAATCAAATAATGGCATATTACCTATAAATGGAATAAACAATAAAGCACCTATCAGTGTAATAAAAGCATAGGCTTTAGCATCGGTATTTAAAATTTTAAACATTAACTGTTTTTCTATTTTTAAAATAAGCTATTATTCCATTATCTAATGAACGGTTGGTGGTTTTATTATAAAACACAAAATAAAATAATGTAGCATATAAAAATCCAATGATGGAACCAAAATAAATATCTACTAACCAATGCTGAGACAAATACGTCCTACTGTACGCTGCTAAACATGCTATTAGTAAACATAAAAATTTTACTAAATAATTTTTGCTCATATACATTAAACTAATAAAAACTGCAAACGCAGCAGTTGAATGTCCACTTGGAAAAGAGTTAAATGTATGCATCTCCACTCCATCAACTAATTTTAATGGCTCCCTAACATAAAAATGAAAAGCAAATGAAGGGCGACAAGTATCTAAATAAATGTAATTCTTTATAATAGTTGATGTTAAAGATGCAAAAAGGTAGGTTATTAAAACATACATGGCCTTTTTAATATTTACAAAAAATATTGCTATTGCTAATGCTATAGAAAAAGCGCCGTCTCCAATATGCGTTACATATTTAAAAAAGATATCAAAAAATGGTTGTCCTACAAAAGCATTTATTTGCTTATGTATTTGAACCTTCCCTTCATTTAACAATACATAACCAATTTTTAAAAGCAATATAAAATATATTGAAATAAAATAAATGTTATGTTTTAAGAACAACTTCATTACTTCTTTATAGTTGTATCTTTAGGTTTATCCCCATTTTGTATTGGAGCCTGTACTTTTATAGGTTGAGAAAATGGCTTATCACTTGCGGCAATTTCGCACGAAGTAACAATGGCAAGTTTCACAACCTTCATGATGCATTCTGTTGGTACAATGTATATTTTTTTAGAAGTACTATCTGGCATTGTAAAACTCATATCTGTTGCAAAACTTTTTGGTCCTTCAAATACAAAGGGGTCTTTAAAATAATCTTCTAAATGGATGTCTTTTATGTGAATTTTCTTACCTAAAACAACCGTATATAATTCAAAAATGGCACGTGTAATTTTTATACTTATTAAATTAGTTTTATTATTATAGTCAATTTTAACATTACCTAACACCTGAGTTTTATAATTAAACGGTCCTACATCAACCTTAGCATCGCAAGTAAAATCACTACTATCGGGTTTCAAATTAATTTTTGGATTTATAACTGTCCAATTATAATGCCCCTTAATTAATAACACTTCAAATTCATTTCTTCCACTTATTTCACCTACAGCACCAAATACCTTATTAATTGCTTTTTCGGATAAAACAAACGAAAAATCATTAAATGATTGAGAATTTAACATTGTGCAAATAAAAGTAAAAAAAACTAATATAAATCTACTAAACATCATCTTACAAATGTATTATTTTGATTATAATTACATCTCAAAATATTACTTTGTTTTGAATTTTTAACTTCATACATTATGACTATAAAAGCAAATAATCCCTCATTGGTTTCTTGGATACCTGTAAATCCTAATTCTGATTTTTCTATTCAAAATTTGCCTTTTGGCATTTATACAGATTCTGTTATTAAACACCATGCATGCTCTGCAATTGGCGAATATATTGTTGACATAGCCGAACTAAACAAACAAGGTTTTTTAAAATCACTAAATATCCCTATTGATGTTTTTACACAAACTCATTTAAATGATTTTATCTCATTAGGTAAAGAAACTACTAGAGCTGTGAGAAATCGTTTATCTGACCTACTTGAGCTTAGTTCAACTGAATTACAGTCAAATAAAGATATTTTTAATACTATTTTCAAAAAACAAGCTGACGTTAAAATGCTTTTACCAGTAAGCATTGGCGATTATACCGATTTTTTTAGCAGTATTGATCATGCTACAAATACTGGGACAATGTTTAGAGACCCTGCAAATGCGCTTTTGCCAAACTGGAAACACATTCCTGTTGGTTACCATGGAAGAGCATCAAGTATTTGTGTGAGTGGGCATTCCTTTCACAGACCAAAAGGACAAATGAAACCTGTTGATGCAACAGTTCCAGTTTTTGGTCCTACAAAACAATTAGATATAGAATTAGAAACAGCTTTTGTAATTGGTAAACCAACTAAAATGGGGGAATCTGTAAGTACAGAAAATGCAGATGATTATATTTTTGGAATGGTTTTATTTAATGATTGGAGTGCTAGAGATATTCAAGCATGGGAATATGTTCCACTAGGGCCTTTTTTAGGAAAAAATTTCGCTTCTACAATATCTCCTTGGATTGTTACATTAGATGCTTTAGAACCTTTTAGAACTAAAGGTTATATGCAAGATCCCAAAGTTTTACCATATTTAGAATATACTGGAGATAAAAATATTGATGTTAATTTAGAAGTTATTTTAATTCCAGAAAATGGTGATGAAAACTTGGTTTCTACTTCAAACTACAAATACATGTATTGGACAATGGAACAACAATTAGCACATCATACAGTAAATGGTTGCAATATTAATGTGGGAGATATGATGGCAAGTGGCACAATTAGTGGGCCAACAAAACAAGAATATGGTAGTTTTTTAGAGTTAACTTGGAAAGGCACTCAACCTATAACATTAAAAGATGGTACAGAAAGAAAATTTGTAAATGATAACGATACCATTGTTTTAAAAGGATATTGCAAAAAGGACAATGTACGTATTGGATTTGGAGAATGCAGAGCCAAATTATTACCTGCAATTTAAATTAAGGTAACACATTTCTATTAACAATTTGTAATCAACAATTGATTTGATTAAATGATACTATAATTAGTAAAGGGGATACTATTTAATACAAACTGCCCATTTTATTAAACCAATAATAATATCAATAATAACAAAGAAAAATTAAAACCTTTTTTAATTAAAATGTTTAATAAATAATACTGAATTATTTATGTAAATAAATTATTATTAATTATATTTGAATAACTGACTAATTAATTAACTAATAAAAACCCTTAAAAAGAACTATGAAGAACATTTTTATTATTACGTTCGCAGCCCTTTCGATTATTTTATCAAGTGGTTGTAAAAAGAAAAAAACAACCGAAACGGTTGACCCTTGCGCAAGTACAGTTTGTTTAAACGGTGGAACTTGTGATAATGGATCATGTGCTTGTCCATTAGGATACAGTGGCGCTGATTGTGGTACACAAAGAACTCCAACTGTTACATTAACTGCTATTAAAGTGACTAATTTCCCTGGTTTAGATGGAACAAGTACTTGGGATGCAATTACTGCAACAAATCCAGATTTATTAGCTGTATTTAAAAAAGTGACTCCAAGTTCAACTATTTTAACTACAGGTGTATCTACTGATGCAACTGCAGGAACTCCATATACTTTAAGTGGAGTTACTCCAACTGCTATTTCTGATTTTACAAGTCAGTATACTTTAGAGTTATGGGATAATGATACTGGTATTTCTGCACCAGATGATTTAATGGGTTCTGTAACTTTTGACATTTACACACCAACAAATCACTTCCCTTCTACATTAACAGTTACTAGTGGTAGTGTTACATTTGAATTATCTTTAACTTACGCATTCTAGTTAATAGATAACTTAATTAAAAAAGGCATTAATCAAATTGATTAATGCCTTTTTTTATGACTTAAAACCTGTAATTATCTATTAGACTTCTTTCATAATTCATTTCATATTAACGTATAAATTCCAATAATTACATGGAGGATACGTCATTACGAAGAAGGATGACGAAGTAATCTAATGCAATCCCTTAGATTGCTTCACTACACTGCGTTTCGTTCGCAATGACGAACGTATTATGAAAGAGATCTATTATTAATTCAAAAAGAAATTAATGACAGCTTTATTGAATTTTTTAGTTGCTTTAAAGTGCGCATCGTGCTTAGCCTTTGGGAAAACTACCATTTGCGTTGTGCTAGGATAAGCGTTATGCAAAGCATTTCCAACAGAAATAGGAATAACACCATCTCTTCCACCCCAAATTAATAAGGTGGTAGTTTTATCTAAATTATAATTGAGCGATTGATAGTATTCCTTTTTATCAATTAAATAATTCATTTGTTTATCCCTTACTTCTTTATAAGGTAAAAAATAATAATTAACTATTTTTCTTCTAATTCTTTTTGGAAAATTAAATTCAGAAGATACAGCCAACTTTTGCAAGGCCGAAAAACCTTCAATTGTAGTTGGAGAAATAATATTGTTTAATCCTTTTATTCCCACACTATTAGCAATACTATCTGCCATTTCTGCCGAAAAAAACTTTACCGGACCATCCATTATTATAAGTTTTTTTACACTTGATTGAAATAGTTGATTATAAATTGCTGCAGTTAAGCCACCATAACTAAATCCTAATACATTAATTGGCTGTTGAATTCCTAGTGATGAAATAGCTTCATGTATTTGTTCCACTTGAAATTCTACTGAGTAATTACCAGACAAAGAGGTACTTTCTCCAAAATAAATTAAATCTGGCAAAATTAAATTAAAAGATTTAGAAAGCTCTTTAATTTGGCTCGACCAAGTAGTTCGGGCATTTCCGCCCATTCCATGAATCAATAATAAATAAGGTTTATTTAATTGAGAACTATAAGATATGTGAATTATTGCACCACTTGTTTTCAATAAAGTATCGTGTTCTAAATATTTTCGAATAGTCTTTTTTGCATATTTATCTTGCAATTTAAAAACGTATGGTGTTTTATTTTGAGTAAAGGCATTGAACATTAAAGTACAAAGCAGTAAAACAACATAAATTTTATTTTTTTGCATGATTAAAATAAACACTTTAAACTAAAAACAAGCACCAATTGTCATTGATAATTGACCTGCAAAAAAATGATGTTTTGCGGTTCCGTTTCCTTTTCCAATTACTAAACTTTTTGTGTAATTAGCAAATGCTCCTTTTCCTGTAAATTCAAACACACCATATTTTAAAAACTCAACTCTAAAACCACTTTCAACACCCACAATCCATCCTGCAATATGCCAACGGTTATTTAAACGTGTTCCTAGCATGGTTACATCAGTTCTAGGATATACAAAACCAGCGCCAGGTTTAACAACAAAGCCTACATTAAATTTTTTACTTGGCTCATATAATTTCCATCTCTTTAAAAAATTAACCATCCAAAAGTTTGCACCATCAGTATGTTCAAAGTGCAATAAATTTGCAGGATCCAAAATAGTATCCTTATCCATATTTACACCATTTATATCTCCCTTAATTCTTACTTTCTGATAATCATTTACAACATACTTAGTATGGTCGTAATTAATTTCAATACCAAAATCTTTTTTATTATTAAAATAATACCCAATTCTACAAACAAACTGAGGAATTGTAATATTAATTACATCTTTAATCCCATCAAAATCAGGCTTATCATGTGCTTTTGCATCAATTATTTCAAAATCATAATCGTGATACCTGCCTGTAGCTGGGTAAAATTTATTTGAACGGTCTTTAAAATGAATTGTACTTTTAGAATAAGTTGCTCTTGTATATCCCCACAAAAAATACAAACTACCATCTTTAAACTTACGTTTTGTTTTTACTGTTTCTGATGAGGTTGCAGTAACTGTTTGAGCAAAATTGCTAACTAAAAAGCTGAAAAATAAAGCTATTGTTAAAATTAATTTATTCATGGTTTTAAAAAATTTCGGCATAAAGATAACGATTATTACCCTCCATTTTTATATTAATTTTTACATAAGAATCTACGAAAGACATAGCTAATTCAGGCCATTCAATAAAAACATGATTAATATCATTAAAATATTCTTCAAAGCCTAAATCATAAAGTTCAAATTCAGTTTTTACTCTGTATAAATCAAAATGA
>ERZ724520.650-NODE-650-length-18389-cov-5.155940_pt1 | contig 18389 bp, 14 predicted proteins | sample MGYA00376053_ERZ724520 | MGnify/ENA primary metagenome ERZ724520 (study PRJEB28724, sample SAMN07190886) | activated sludge metagenome | isolation source: activated sludge of sewage treatment plant in Hong Hong | place: USA: Christiansburg, Virginia | collected...
CCTAGAAAATAAAAATGAAGGAAATGGAGGAGCTCATCATTAAAAAAGAAAAGGATACTCCTGAAATGATATAAAAGGCCAAAAAGAGGAGACTTGAAAAAAAGAAAATCATGAGAAACGAATAAATCAATGAAAATAATGTTCAATAACTTGAAGATGCTGAAGCCAAAGATTTGTAAGAAAATTAAGGTGAAGAGGGTAAGGATATTGCTTATTGGAAAAATTTATCGAAAAAATTAAAAAGAAAATTGAAAAATGCAGTTCAAGACAAAAGAGATCAGTGTTAATAATTCGAGGACGAAAGGCAACGACTTAACGAGTGCATTAGAAATTTAGAGGGAAACTTATCTTTCTATAAGCAAATAGCTTAAAAATTTTTATCAGAGTCAGATTTGGCTGGACTCAAAGACAACTCAACCTTTGACTTTTAAAAAAGAGCTTTTGTTGTTCCACCTTTCCTTTTACATGATGACAAACTTTCTTTGCCTAAAACTTTAAAAAGGCACGAAGTCGATGATTTGTGGAAAGACAAGAGAAAAGGATATAAACTTGAGCTTCTAAGTGAACAACTTCCCAGCCTTGAAAGCAACAGTTCTGGCCTTTTAAACATCCCATAAAGTAAAAGTACATTGTTTTCTAAAGACTACAAAGAGGCAGTTGGTAGTCCTTTCATTCAAAGCAGAAGAATCCTGAAAGGAATAAATCCCGATGATGAACGATATAAATAAAAAACCTACGATATTTAGAATAGTTCGAGATAGCTCATATTTAGAAGAACAAATTTCCAGATACGTGAAAGGAGTAGTAGTCAAAACAAAAGACCTCCATCAAGCTCCAATCGGCTCGGCTCAAAATCTAGTAAATTATGTTTTATTTAGAGCTATAACCTCTTGGAGCAAAGGAAAGAGGTGAGGCTTCTCAGTAGCGTAGGCCTTTATCAAAAGGACGTGAAAAGCTGGAGCCTTTGGGTAAAAAATGATTAATTATCAGTGGATTATGTACTCTTTATATTTATATAATAACCTAATTAAAAATGACTGATAAAAGTTTGGGGTAAACAGAGTAAAAGAAAAATGAAGATCACTATTATGGCCCTTTGGTCATATGAAGTTTTGTGAGTGTATAAAAGCTGAGTGCTGGTGTTTTTTTAGCATAGCTTTCCTGAGCATTTGGAATCATGATCCCTTGTCTTATTCTTCGAAGCATATTGTTCATGACGAGCAAAATTTAATCTTTTGATTAATTTGTCGCTAGGATGATCATTTCGCACAGTCGACATGAGTAAACTTTGCAGGTTTTAATGCATGAACCAGATTCCACCATATTTTGGTAAGGTTCAGAAGAATTAAGTAATATTTGAGTCTTCAAAACATCTTTCAGCTTGCCTAAGTAATAGATAGTTTACCAGTAGCGAAGATAGTAGTTAATAGATTTGATGAATTCATGGAGGCCCATTTGATAGAGTCCCAAGAAATGCTGTATCTTTTCTTAACAAATTAAAGGTAGGGCTGGCATCCGGTAGTAAGGCATTCCGGACCGTTTGTCGTGTTTGGATACTCATGCAATTTTTTACGTTTACACTTACAGTTAATATCACTCTTCTTTTTGTATCTATTTAGATCTTTAAGAATTAATGTTACGCTACCGCAAATGCATTGCAATTTTGGAAGCTATTACACTCTCTCTTCAACATCGTTTAACAACCGAAGCGCGGAGCTCAATGCCAAAAGATCAGATGAAAAAGTTGGGAACAAAAGTATTTGGGTGTTAATTAGACACCAAGTTTCATATACTGAACATCTAAACCAATAGCTTAGAGTATAAATTAACAAATTTGTTGCGTAGTTAGTCTCATCATTTATGAATAATACTCTTCCTTTCAATAGAAGTACCTAACGTAAGAGATCTGATATTTTTGGGGCGAGGCGAAAAGCTAAGTTGGAAAGATTGAGTCCTTCAAAGGCAATAACTAGAGTATTGAATTTTTTGAGGAGGGGATTATTGAGTGTGGTGATTATGTGAGTGATTTTTAATTATTTTATTTTTTAATAGCCTCCTTAAAGGAGGTTTATATTTTAACAAAAAAATATGTCCTCCATTATTTTCATAAATTTGTTGCTCTTTGAGTGATTATAACTGTTTAGGAATCTAACTCCTCGAATTCTATTTTACCTTGGCTTCAGCTCGGAATTTTGCTTATTTTGCAAAGATTCAATATTATTTTATTAATTTTTTTTTATTTCTTAAACATACTTGCTTACGAGAACTTATAAATCCTTTTGAATTGTTAAAGCTGATTTATTTGCTGGAACAGTTTGTTATATCAATTCTCCAAATAAATCTTTAAATTTTTGAATCATACCCTTAACCTCAGGTCTATGTTGAGGATCTCTAATCAAAATAACTTTTAAAAACTCGACAAGGCTATTGCAATAACTATACTTCTATAATTTTTAAATATTTGATTTGGTAAGTGTGTCTTAAGAGGGACTAGTAACTTGAATATAAAAATTGACCCAATCAGTTCTATGGTAAAGATATTAACTGGTAAGCATTTAATAGAAGAGGCAGCCTAAAGACCATATATCTGAGGCTCTAGTTGTTCCAATTTTTTTTCTTCGGTCATAGTTATCTGCTTCTTTTTTTAGATGGAGAGCAAGTGTAAGCATTTAAGGAGATTTAATGCATTATGTTCCTCTTGATTTCATATCGAGTTATTCTTTAGATTGATCATATATTCTACACTAGCCAAAATCTCCAAGGACCACTTTGATCGGATCTTGAGTTTGTTCATCGAGCAAGAGGAGAATGTTGTCTGCCTTGATATCGTAATGCGTGACAGATTTCTAATGAAGAAGTAGTATGATATGAAGAACATCCCAAAATAATTTTAGAATTTGTTTGAATTTCGAAGGTAAGTTGTCTTTGAATTTTAGAATCCAATCTCTAAGAGAACAATCATATTTTTTCATTACGATTATGTAAGCATTATTTACAACTCCATAGTTATACATAGTGGTTATCCTATCGTCCAATCTAAAATTTTAAAGGCAGCTGATTTCTGTAAAAATGTCGTGGAGGACACATCTTTCATAAATACTTTTTGGAAAGCTCATCTCTTTGATCGCCACTTATCGAGGTTCTTCTATATTTGTTTGGCATCCATATATTACTCCGTAGGCTCCTGCGCTGATTTTTGCCCAATTTTTATAATGACTTAGGTCAGTAAAGTTAGTGGAGAGAAGTTTAAGTAGTCTTTGTCCAGCCAAGTAAGGCTTAATGCGTCCAACTGTTTAAGCAAGTATAGGAATTACTGAGCAATTGGATTACTCGTTGAGATGATGATGCAATATATAAAGGGCATTAATTTTTCCGTGAGTTATCGGAAATTGATCACAATATTCAGGATCCAGTAAGCCTTTGTTGAGAAGGAGAGAAAGAACAAGTAAAATGGCTTCAGAGTGCAATGTTTTGTTTGAATAAATCTTTCTAATTTTTCGTTCTGAGGAATAGATTAAATTTCTTTCTGATGATTTGGCGTTTGTGTTTGGCTCATAACTTTTTTCTAAATTTAATTTAGTTAGTTGAAGATTGAGTTCCATCATATGCGGTTTTTTCGGCTTTTAGCTGATTTCTGATATTAGATTATCTAAAACTCCTTTGCTTTCTTTATTTTATGAACGGTCAGTTCTGGTTGGCAATTTGAGGCTGGGAACGATATTATTCTTTTTGGATTTGCTTTAAGGTCTTTCTTATTCTTTAGCGGGCGATATTTGAATAGTTTGTTTTGCTTTTTCTGACTTGAAATTGAGCGCAGGAATTTTTTGATTTTTAGGATTAACTACTGGAGGTTTCAGTTTAGGAGGGACATCGATTATACGAGTGACTTTTTTAATATATTTTTATATGTTTTCTGCAACTTAAAACTACAATTAAAATTATCTGATGAAAAACTAAAGGATTCGATATTGTTTAATTTTTTTGCTGCTTTCGTGAGTACGATTAATGCAGATGCTGGTGATGATTCGAATAAAATCGATCATGTACCATGTATTGATGTTGGGATGATAGCTGATATGCGGGGATTATTTGGTTGTTAGGTCATAGTTCTAGCTTTGCAGATTGATCAGTTCGTTGACTGTGATGAAAGAATAGAGTTTAATAAAATTTATAAAGCTATACTTCAAATAAAAGGAAACTATTTATTCTTCAAGAAGGTTTTATGAAAGTTAATCTTGGCAGTAGTAGTATATTTATCGAATAAAGTCGAGAAGTTCATGCAAAAAATGGTGTTCTTATATAGTGCTTTAATTTATTTAAGGGGAGGAAGATATTAAGTGCTGCTTTTATTATAATTTATTTGCAATGCACCCGATTTTTGGATAAAAAAAAGCAGAGAGATGATTGAACAGCATTTTTATGGATTTACTTTCATTGTTTCGGAGTTTTCTTTGATTATATATTTCAAGACATTTTCTGTAAAAGAGCAACACTCGTTTAATTTATTGGATTAAGTTAGAGTCAAATAGAAATTTTACATATTTTTACAAAGTTTCCATAAAAATAGGATTTTTGATAAATACAGTAGAAATAAGCCTTTAGACATGTTTATGATTTGAAATAAGTCCTGCTATTACGAGCAAGTAATTGCAGAATAATTCTGGGAAGATAATAATGAGAGGTTATTCATTTTTATGTTATTTTGAAGGATCATTTTTTTATTTTTTAGAAAATTTTTTACTAGAGCTAAAAGTTGGCTGGATTATTTGTATTTTTTATAAAAATGGATGGGATAATTACAAAATTTGACGTTTTATCAGTAGTAATACAGGAAAGAGTAAATCTATGGCGAGATACTGAACTGTATTTGAAAATGAGTTGTGTAAATAGTTAGCTAAAATGGCTAATAAATTTGTTTCGTATTTGTAAAACCGAGGATTATTCATGTCACACATCGAAAACAGCTGGTTGAGTCTCAGGGCAATCTATGAGATGATAAAATCAGACTAAGTTTTGCCTTATTTTTTTTGTTTTAGCGAGCCTTGAATTAAATCTATATGTTCATATCTTGTTGCTTTGATGCTGTGAGTTTGAAAATCATCATTTACATCTTTTTATATCAATTGCTATTAGTAATAGAACGAGCTGTACTTCTTATTCCTGTTCCAAAGCATTCTAAGATGTTTTTTTTAAGTAATAAAACTTATTCTTTCTCCCCACTACTTTACTATTGAGTTAATTGGTTTAAGTTCTAATTTAAAAGTTGAGAAAAATTCTCCTGATATATTATTCTTACTGTTATTATTATTATCATTTTGCCATCCTTCTATGATTCCGACTGTGGCCAAATCCATAAGATCAAGAAAATACGGTTTGATTAAAGTTAAATTGTATGAGGCTGAAGAGATATATTCCTCCAAAGACAAATGAATAAGATTTACATGTATGGCTAAAACCTTCTTGAAGTACCGACGATTGGTTTAATCCATTTGTCGGTCAAAACCAGATCGGGTCTCAGTGTAACTGCTCTCAAAGATGGATAACCTAGAAGAATTCATACGATCTGTTTATATTTTCTATAGGCATTTGTTTCGATAATCTAGATATCAACGATTTTACCTGAATTATCAAAAAAATCTTGGACTTGTTGAGTTCTCTTGTGAGCTAATAAACAGCCAAGCTCAACTGCTACAAAACTTTCGCCGATCGCACTTGCTAATTCTCTCAATTAATTTATTCCCTTTGCTCTTTCCTCGCGGGAGATAGCTGAGTAACGCGAAGAGTGAATAGACTTGGATGAGGGGAGGATGAGAGGAGGAATTTTGGAGAGACTGACATTAATTTATTCATTTTATTATCTAATTTTGTTCGGTTTAACTTTGCTATCGAGGTGCTTCTCTAATTCACTTTGTGCTTCATCCCATTGCTCTCTGTCAATCTATCCAATATCTTTCAAAAATTGAATCTAGCCAGATTCCTAGAAGTTAGATACAATTCTAGTTAGTATTTTGCGAAGTCTTTCATGGGTAAGTAGAAGTCTTAATTTTGTGATGTGTTTGCGGGCGAGCATGTAGAAAAAAGCGAGACTGACGAAACAGGTGGGATGTTGGAGGATATGAGTGAGAAAGTCGTTGGTAATGTGTTCGAGAAGGGTAGGCCGGTCTCTACATAAGTGCTGGTATACGCGATAAGACGGGTGAGGAAGTCGTTGATGAGTAGGAGACACTTTTCTGCAGTGGTTCTGTCGTCTAAGTGTTTGTAATGGAGGAGGTTACGGGTTTGGCAGGTGGATTGAACGAGTGTCGAAGAGATGGTTTTGGCGGCAGAAAGAGACAAAGACTAAGGGTGGGACTGGATAAGCTTTTTTAGGTATTCGGCAAGTTGAGAATTGAGGGTGGGAAACTTCCCAAGCTATTTTATTATTGTCCCCTACATTTGAATATTATAATTAACATTAACACATTTATTGCTTCCCTTTTTTGGCCTACTTATCTTTCAAACTTGGGTATTTTTTATTAAAGGTTAGCCAATATTCCCGACTCAATCTCTTCTAACATTTTATGAGATATTTAACTTATATTATTATATAAATGCAACTATATCAAAAACGCCGAGACTTGCTTTTGGATTTATCTTAAGTTCGCCGAAGTCCCACCTTTAGGAGTTATAAAACCTTAACATTGTATTTGCCAACTTCTTTCTTTACCCCTTTCTATTTCAAGCCTTTCGAAGGGACCTATTTAATCGCTTTTCTATGGGTGTTTGTGCTATTCAATTTTAGCGGAGATTGTCGAATCATTCTTAGCTACAGTTTTAGATTCTATTGGCATGTTTATGTTAATTTACGCATATTTCCAGTAGCATTGAGAGGATTTTGCTCTTTTTATTTAGATTTATGGGAGGATATGGTCGTTCTTTTTCGACATTATGAAACTTCTGTTAATTTTTTTTATTTCTTAAAATTTTAAGATTCAACTCGAAGCCAAGGATGCATCAAAATCTAAATTATGTGAGATTAACCTAAGAGGTGGTGATACGTTCTTCGGGGTTAACTTTAAGCATGCGGCTGACTAGGTCAGTGATATCCTTCGAAAAATAGAGTTAATGTCTAGGATAATCTGCCATGTTGATCTTTTTATAAAGTTCTTGATCAGTGGCTCCTTTAAATGGAAATACGCCTGTCAGGGTGACAAATGTTAACACTCCCAAAGCCCAAATATCGGCCGGTTCGCCTCGGTATTCTCTTTTTTGAACAATTTCTGGAGCCATGTAGCTGGGGGTACCACAAAATATCTTTACCTATCTAAACTAAGAACTACTTTTTTATTCTTTTCAATGCATGTACTGAACCCAAAATCGATCAATTTAGGAGAAAGGTCGTCGTTTAGGATTATGTTCTCAAGCTTGATATCTCTGTGAGATATTTGACGGTCGTGAAGGTAGTCTAGTGCCTCCACGATTGATCGAATGATAGTTTTACAGTGGTTTTCGGGCGCCCTATGGTTTGGTTGATTTTTGAGATAGTGATTTAACGAGATTCCTTCAAGATATTCCATAATAATATTGAGATGGTTATTCGTTTCAACCACATCCAAAATTTTGACAATGTTGGGGTGCTAAAGCATCTGCAAGATCTGTATTTATCGCCGTACTGATTTTTTACGTTGAGGTTCTCGTAACTTTGCCTTTTCATACACTTTTATTGCGACTTTCTTGCCCAAAGGTTTATAAGTTGCAACCCGCACTGAAGCATAGGCACCTTATCCTACTACTCTGCCAACTGTGTAGTCTTTTTTGAACTATGCTGTAAGATCTTGGCTCTCTTCCAAAAAAAGGGCATCTATCTTGTTTTAATCCTATTCCTCTACACTTGGAAGGCCGTTAAGGAGCTTGTCTGTGGAGTCATCTACCTTAAGAAATTTGACTGAGTTGGCAAAATTTTTGATGGGTTTTGGTTTCCATTCTTAAATGGGATTTTGTTCTGTTCTTGTTTTCGATTTGGAGCGGTTGAAGAGTCTATCGATATCTTATTCTGTCATGATATTTTTTTTTAAAGTTTTGTTCATGGTGTTCATGGTTGCTTGTTTGTTATTAATTGTTTTATTGAGTTTCGCTGAACTATTTTTCCATAGTCCGTTCGAGTTAATGGCTCGCAAAACATTAGAAACGTCACTAGTAAGAGTTGTTATTGCTGCGCTTTCTTTATTCTTTTTACGACGTCCGATGTTTTATTTACTATGCATTAACGACTATTATAATAATACTAAAATATACCTTATCACCACCACACCCCAGTATTATTCTTAGGCGTTAAATTTTAGATTATGTCTAAGATATTTTACTTATTCAAGAACTCATTAGCAATGTTGCCTTTAAAAGACTGTTGAATTTCATTTTTATAAATTTTTATGAGGGATTTATATTATGAAGCAATTTAAAGAGAAAAACAGTCAAAAAAAAGCATTTAGAAAGAGTGTGATTCCTCAAATGAGTCCAGCTCGAATGAAAAATATTAAAAGACATCGATCTAAAATCATTAAATAGGCTAATGATAGGCTTCAAGAGGAGATCAATCAAAGACGTAAGACCAAAAGTGTCAAATTATCAAAGAAAACTAAAAAATCTGTTAGTATTTCGATAAAAGCGGCTACTGAATAGCTTCGAAAAGTTCACTTCGATGAAGATAGCAATTAGGTTCATTAATTTGAGTGCTGGATTTAAAGTTATCAAGAAAATAAAGATCATGAATCATCTGAAGAATATCCGACAATAATTTGGGAAAATGATGACTTTGAAGAATCTGGATAGTCTATTATAAAAAAGAGAAAGCCTCAAAAGAGGAGTAAAAGAAAGGATAATAATTGATATTAATATGGTATGATTATGCAACTATGAATGGCAAATGACAAGGCAATCATTGATAGAATTTGTACTTTGATCCATAAGCAAATTATTTAAGGTCTCGTTTGGGTTTTTTTTGAACTTCCACAGGTTAAGGATGGAATAAAAGGCTTTCTTCGTGAACCATATTTTGAAGTAATTATTTAGTTGGCTTAAAATTGTCCCACCCCCAATCAAATTGTTTCTTACTAATAGGTTCCTGCTCTTAATCGTGAAGTCCGTCGAAGTATGGGTGAGCAAGACATTATTCGACAGTATATCTTTTGTCTGGATTGAATGTAAGCATTTTGGAGAGAAGGTCAGCGGCAGTTGGTTTAATATTTGCAAATAGTTTTTACCAGCTTTGCTTAGATCTTTTAGGAAGAGACTTAATGTATTTGATTGCGTTTTAGTTTCCTGAGTTTTCATTGATTTACCTATGTATTTCATATCTTCCGAGCTAGGCGTGCCTAGTACTGAAATTATTCTCTGGACTTGATCAAGGAAATCTTCTCCCGGAAAAAGGGGCTGCCTTCCGAGAAGTTCAGCTAGAATGCAACCGACTGACCAAATGTCAACAGCTTTGGTATATTCGCTCGCATTGAGGATTACCTATGGTGCTCGGTACCACCGAGTGACAACATACTCAGTTTTTTATTCCTCTTACTCTACATAACCTCGAGCAAGTCCTAAATCGCAAATTTGAAGGTCGCAATTTTTGTTCTGGGTTACTAAAAATTTACTAAAAGTAGGTTGCTTGGCTTGAGATCGCGGTGGATGACGTTTGCTGAGTGCATGAAGAGCAGTCCACGCAAAATTTGGTAGACAAAGTACTGAATATGATCATCACTGAGCTATTGCCTAGAATAGATCACTCGATGAAGATCGGTTTCCATGAGATCAGTGATGATATAAATGTCAGTGTAACCTGTTTTTGCTTCAGGTTTAAGTATATCGACGACTCCAATGATATTATCGTGTTTGAAGAATTCTAAGTTTGAGAGGAGTATTACTGAGAAGTTTGATTTATCGAACGATACGCTTTGCGTCGATGAGGTCTTCGAAAGCATTAATGACCTTTGTTTCAATTGATTTACCTTTTTGATGGCTACCTTTTTGTTCTTCTAACGGTCAAGGGCAGATGCTACTACTCCATAAGCTCCCGAACCGATTTGCTTTATGATTTAGTATTTCTCATCAATCACGAAGGGCGTGCCTCCGACCTAGTAGAGCACTCGTCCCTTCGGCACTACTGCTTTGCTCTATTTTGGCTGCTTTTATGCCTTTGGCTGCATAACAATTAATTATCGACTTATCGATTTGAAGGTGCATTTGTTTAGAATAGACATTTTCTTAAAAAACTAGACATGCAATTCCTCCAAGCCATATTAAGTTTCCTAATACTTTTTGCAATAATTTAAAGGAATTTAGTGATGTATTTTGGCTAACTTGTTCTTGATTAATTAATTGATGGCTTAGAATAAATACAATACTGCAGATTGATTAATGATCATCACCGTCTTTTTTTTTTCTTTAAATCCTATTCGATGGCTCTTTGCTGTTCAATAAGAGATGGATCTGTCTCAAAGTTATATGATTTATCTTTTTGGTTATTTTTTCCACCGTTGTGTCCCAAACTTTGCATAATGGCCATTTGTAGTTAATGATCATCTTCTGCTCCAAAGCCCATCGATTCATTCGGATATTGCTGATAGACATCATTATAAGTATGGTCTCCTTCGGGTGGATAAGGGACTTATGATGAATAGATAACTCTTGCATTTGTTTCAGGAGCTTTGATTCTCTGAACATTGCTCGGAGGAAGGTTGTAAGTGTTGGGTGATTTGTCTTATTTTCTCGCGCCAACATTCATTCTTTCGATTGATTTACTCTACTTGACAGGTATGCCTTTATAATTATTGCTTTGTGCTGGAAAGATTTCCTTATTGCTTACTAGTTTGTCTTTTTGAATTTGGTTTTGAATTGGGATTTCTCGGCTGGCACTGCTGCTTTTTTGATTAGCCGGTTGTCCGTTGAAGATTACTCGCTGCTGAGTAATGACTTTGATCGGTTGGCGGATCTATTATCTTCTGGGTTGGTTAGTTTGAGGTGGGGGTGGAGGTGGTGTCACGATGGGATTGGGATATCTTCTAACTTCCTCTCTCCTTGGCTCGATGCGTGGTGGTGGATTTTGATATTTGATGCCATTTCTTTGTTAATTTGATAAAATTTCTTGGCGTGGTGGTGGGTTGTAGGTAACATATTTGGGTTATGGTGCTTTTCTGTTTTCAACGGTATTGACGGCCGTTTTCGGTACGTATGGCTTTTATTATCTTATCTTAGGCTAGTAAGTAGGTATAGGTCTTTCCCTGGAATTAATACGGGCAGGGTTGATTTGTTCTTCGTAGAGTCTGCGTTGTTGCTGCTGGACATGTTCCTGATAACTACGGGTGGGTTGTTTTATTTATTCCCGCGGTCCATCGCAGGACACTTGATGTATATAGTAGTCTTTGTTGGTGATGGCGACATTACACTTGAGGCAGGGTTTAGTTCTGGATTCGCATTCCTTGAGGTGGGTGGGGTACTTATCGACGGGTACGTTGAGGTCGCAGTATTCACAGTGTTTAGGTTTTTGGTGGCAGTTGTTGGTGTGTGTTTTGAAGTCGTTGGAGGGGAAGGAGCGGGAGCAGTGGGGGCAGGTTTCCTGTTTGTGATACTACTAATCATGTTCGTCTTTGAAGTTGATATCGTAGAGTTCGTTGCAGATGGGGCACTTTTTAATATTGCGGCGGCAGTAGCCGAAATGAGTTGCGATTTTGCTTTAAGGGAATTATTTGAGGCAGTTGTCGCATCGTTAGAGCGGTTATTTCTACATCCTTAGAAATATTTCAAAATCAAATATTATAATAGGGTGGCCTAACTTAGGCAGCCTCGCCAGCTAGCCTGCAGGGATCGACAGTTTGCAACAAAAGGCAAATCTATTAATTTTAACAAAACATTTATAAATGAGGTTAGCTGACAGTTACGATGGCTTATTATCAGAAGTATTAGTATAATTTTGCAAGTATTATTATATCGTTCATCAAAAAAAGTATAACATGGGTCAGTATCAGCTTTTGATTTGGGATGTGATTTGTTCTTTATTGATATTTCTTGTCATTAATTATAAACATTTCATATCAAGTATGCTCTTCCAAGACCCACAGGAGTTCTAGCTCTTCAAGAAGAATTTCAGAAGTTTAACTTACGCTCAGTTTGAGGAAAACTACCGGAGGGTGGACATGTTGGGGACGGGCACCTTCGGAAGTGTTTTCAAGGTGCAATCAGTGAAATCAGGAGAGGGGCAATATCTCGCTATTAAGTAGTTTAATAGAAACGCGACTAAAAACTTTAGGCAGATTATCAGGGAAGTGGACAACCTGAGGAAGCTGTAGCATATTAATATTGTCAGATTTTACGATTGCTATATCATTGACAACTCTACTTACATCATTGTCATTGAATACTGTGAGAGGGGCAACCTCAATCAAATTCTCAACGGTAAGAACGGTCTCACAGATTTGGAAAAACTTGTTATTGTTCAGTAAATAGCGGAAGGACTGGCCTATGCTCATTCGCAGATGATTGTTCATCGCGACCTAAAACCGGAGAATATTTTCATTGGGGCTGATGGAAAGGTTAAAATTGGTGATTTTGGTTGTAGTATTCAAATGAATCATGAGGAAAGTGTGATGGCTTCTCGGTTGGGATCTTTGGCTTATATGGATAAGCGAGTGTCCGATGGGGATCCCTATGATATGTCGGTGGATATTTACTCTTTTGGGATAATTATCTATTGCATCTACAAGGGGAAGGGAATTTATGATGAGTGTACGTCTTAAAATAATTTGTTGTAGGTAAGGAATAACATTTATAATGACTATGAAAGCAATATGAGCCATATGATTAAAGATTTGCCGTAGGTTATGAAAAATATTATAATGGGTTGTCTTCAATCTGAGTACACTAAGAGGCCCAAAGCTTCTGAAATAGCTAAAATTGTCTCGAAGGAAATTGAGGCTAGAAAATCTTTGAAGTCAATTGTGAGCTCAACAATGGATGATGAGAATATTGAAGACTAGACGAGTCTTTTTGCTTTGGGTATTATCAATTACTGCAAAAATATAGAACAATAACAGCGAAATTCTGTTACTAAATAAAAATTGTTTCATCTCCTTCACAGTTATAAAGCCAAGTTCACAACTATTTTATAAATTGAAAATGTCAACTATGTTTATCCCAAAACGAAATAACAGTTTTCTGTATTTGTACTGTTTTACTATTTCTTTTGGCTCCATCACCTTGAGCAATTTATATAAAAGAAATATTCGCTTTTCTTAGATAGGTATCCGCAAATAGACATCAATTCGATTGATGAAGATCTGATGGGTACTATAGAGAAGCATTTATTTGCTGAGAGGCAAAAATATGAGTATTTCATAATGAAGAGTTGTCGGAACATAAACTCCAAGCTGAAACTGGCTGGCTAGAATATCTATATTCCGAATACATTTAGAGAGATAGTTCGGATTGTGAGTATGAATTCGAATATGAGTAAAGTTTAATATGAATAGTTCCAAGATTATGATTTAAAGCGTGATTTAAAACTGTTTTATGAAAGGCGAGTGGTCAAATAATACGATTAGAATAAAGAATCATAAGACCAAAGCGATATTGCGAAGCTGGAAAAGTTGAAGGAGTTATGTCAATCATTGTAATGATGGGATTCATCATTGATGGTTTATTTATCAAAAAATATTTAGTTTATCAAACTAATCTTAATGAATTAACAATCATATTAATATCTATGAACAATCAATTTATATTCATTGTAGGTCTTCTAGTTCTCTCAGCTGCTTGCGCCGAATCGCCCATCATCCTCATTTCATCTCATAAGTATTCATTTTGTTACTAAGCCATCCATCAATTTTGCGTTCTAACGAGTTACTTTAGTATTTGGCGACAAGGGAAGGCATTCGTTTGATTGAATTGCCCGTACTTTCTGGAAATACGATTGAAAAAGTGAAGAGTGTGCTTAAATAGCTGGGGGTAACGAAAGAGAGAGTAAGTTCATTTTTCTTGGAAGCAGACAAACTTTTTGAAGTCAAGGAATCTATAAGGCAAATTAACAAGATTAATCAAGAGTCAATGACCTTAGTATAAATAAAAAAAATGATTAAACAGGCGCAGTATGAGCTAATTATTACATTCGGTATAAATTAGACTCCGAGAATTCTTCAGGAAATACAAAATACTCCCGATCTAGATTCTAGTATTTTTGACGACATTACTCCTTATTCTCTTTCGGGCTTGTTTGTTGGTTTGTTTTTGATTATTATGCTCTCGATAGCCATCAGTTGTCTATATGATCTTAAGACAAACGATCGTTTTGCAAGGCAAAATCTTTGGGTCGGAAGAGAATCATGATCAATATCGCTACCTAAATATTCTTTAATTATGTATTAACTAATTAAAATAGCTTCACAGCAATTAAATTAGTTAAAAATTGACTGCTCTTTTAACTTTCTTAAATATTTAAATTTGATGAGATATAACAGGTTGATATCGATCAGAAATCAAAAGTAGAGGGGTCAGGATTTGGAACTTTGAGACTGTTTCTAAATAAAAATTATGCTAAAGTATCGACAGGATCTTTGGGGAAACTGTTGAGAAGTTCTACAATTCCTTCTGAAAGGATAGGAACCAAGTTAATATCTAAATATTTTCTTAGCGCCAATGATTTTTTATCGAGGATTTAACGCTCTTAATTCTGTTCATTCTATTTTTTCATGATGTAGTCTTCTTGCTGGATATCTCGTACAATCTTTTATTTTTTGTTGAGCTATTTTCTTACCTATAATTGGTTAGATTTCTATTGGTTCAGTTTTGAAGATATAAGATGCTGTTAACTGTTTTAGTTTCCTTCGACTTTTTTCACCAGAGACTATAAGATAGCTTCAGTTTGAGGTCCAACACTGACGTGATGACATGGGATACTATTTTATTTAAAGAAATCTTCAACTACGAATTCACCGCTTTAGGAATTATGAATATTTCTATATCTTTTTAACAACGGCCATATTTTTTTTTCAGTTAGATGAGTTCCGATAACTTGCTATTCTGGTAATTTTTGAATTCTTTCAATAATCTATTAATCACTCATTTTTAGAACTATAAGTTTCGTCGGAACTATTCTTTTTTAAACGATTTTTTTTGCATTTTCATCAGGCTATTCTCCCTCTGCAACTGGAGGAGGTGCTAAAAAGAGTTATTTGGCATCATTGTATCTTCGGGGATAGCCGTCTAAAACATAACCTCTGTTAAGACAGTCGTTTTGATTGAGCCTCCATTTGAAGCATTTATAAACCAATTAATCACTGAGTCGAACGTCCACTGATTCTGGATCAAATGGCAAAAGTATTTATCCTACATATTAAATCTAATACTTTGATCTTTAGGTATTTTTTTAAGTTTTTCCTTGAGTTAATCGTACTCAGTTTGTTTTGCCTGAACCTCTGCTTATTTTTTTTAATTTAAATAATTTTTAATTTCTTCCCCAAGCTCTGTTTTTAGTTCTTTTACTTGTGCGATCACGTTAACAATAGTGATGTGAGGGAGATAGTATTTTTTTGAAAGACTGAATTAAAGAAAGATTACTTATCTGCGTAAAATGATTTTCCTGATCCTGGAGGACCAATTAGGAAAAGTTTTTATTGGTGCAGATTGTGCACTTTATTAAACTATTGTCTCAATAACTATATTGATTTTTGAATTCCTTCTTTTGTACGCCAATTAAATTTAAATTTTATTATCTATGATCCTTCTTCAGCTTCAATTGCTGCCTCTTATTCTTATAGTTTGGCGAATATCATTGTTGGTTTCATTCTGAGATTTATACTTAGTTCTCCTATATGTTTAGCAGCTGAGTCTATCGGTCGAATCTAAATATTGCCTGTTCCTATGCCTTTGGATATGGCTTCAACAATTTTGCGTTGAGTTGGCTTTGGGTTGTGATCAATAGCTAAAATGTAAGGTAATGCTGGTTTTTTTTCAAGAGTCTTTTAAATATAGGTAACTAGGTCTGCAATATGAACAGTTGGCATTCTGTTTTTACCCTTCCCATACACAGGCAGGTTAGGAGGTATTTGGAGACGCGCTTGCATGAAATAATCACTTAGAAGTCCTTCTCCTTCCCCATATAATAAGCCAGAGCAAATTACATAAGACTTTAAATTAGGTTTAGCGTTTCCGGCAGCAAGGCAAAGAGTTTATATTGATTTTATTTTTTCATATTCGGGAGAAGGCTTTCTAAGAGCGTAGTCTTTATCAGTAAATCGCACATATGTTTTCTTTTCTTAACCCTCTGCAGGTTAGGCAGCTCCTTCTTATTCTGAGTCAGGTTATTAGAGAGGATTATCGTCAGCTTCTTATTATTACCCTTCTTTTTTCTGTTTAGGAGGTGTTTTCGCCCAACACATAACATTTGAGAGACAGATAAGTGTTTTATTCTGAGTGAAGGGGTGAATTTTAAGAGTAGAGATGACAAATTCTGCTTATTTGAGGTCACATTAGAGTAAATTATAAATGATGACATCAGAGTTAAGGATCACATCCTCGAAGAATTTTACTTTTTATGTCTTAATATAATAATTGTTACGTTTATTACTTTTCGTACTCCCACAGGGATATCATACTTTTGATTTTGGATCGTTGTGCCAATGATACTATTAGGATTGTCTGGATGCAGATGGTCATTTCTTAAGCGAGGTACAAGATGATGACCAAAGAAAGTATTCAGACTGGAAATAAAGAATTTGATTGATTGATACGGCGCTACGGCTTTTTTTATTGGCTTTTCTTATTATGACATAAGTTATATTTAAAATATTAGATTCGAATTTGTTAAGCAAATCAGAAAGAGTGTAATTTTTGATAAATAAACACATTTAGCTGGAAATAATGATCAAGCCTTTAATATCAAGAACAAAACAAATGAAAAATAATTATTCTAATTTAATTGCTTTTAAAAATTTGGGTTGAGGAACAAAATCTTATCAAAAAGCAAACAAAAACTAATAATAATTAAGAATATTAATTAAATAATAATTCAAATGACTTGGACAAGACTATTTTACGTGAAAAATATAGAACAAGCCTTCAAACGAGTAGTCCCTGGACGCTAGAGACTTGAGCTTCCAATTACTAAGCGATATCAAGCTTAAATTAGAAGATAATTTAGGCTTGCTGGAGTGCCATGGATTTATAATTTGGATAGCATCAAACCAAATCCTAGAGATAGAAAGCCAAAATTGCAGAAGAGAGCCTTGGAAAAAGAAATAAGGTTATAAAAGATTCAAAAGGCACTTAAGGAAAATTAATTGAAATAGCTTTAGTATCGTCAGTAAAGACTTAATTTAAGAAAACTTAAAGGATCGGATGCTCTTTTATCGAGAGGATTACCTTCTTGGATTAAGGCTGATTTAAATTAAATTCCAGATTATATGAAAAGAGGAAGAAACTCAGATGACGAAGGTGATTAATGATAAATATTAATCGAAAGATAAGAATTAAATCGCAAAATATTGCTTAAAAAACAAATATAATAAAAATAATAATGTAATAAATGAAGCAGGGTTATAGTTTAGTTTTTACCATATTTATTAATACTTTTTTTTGTTTTGTTTATAATTATTAATTGATTTGATTAAGATGGACTATAGCCTTGATGTTTTAAACTCAGATTACAACGAATAAAAGCTCTGTAGTGAGGTTGACTAATACATGGATTATTTTAACTTATACCAAGTTGAATAAGAAAAGGAATCCTTGTTTAATATCCCTTAATTTTCAGGTGAGGAACATCTTTTTCAATCAACTGAAAATATTTAAATGATGGCACAACAAAACAATGAGATCAGTTCTACTGCAATTTGCTCGGATAAAAATGAAATTGGATTAGGTGTCTCTCAATGCGAGCAAGGCTGCCTTGGTGGCTAAGGTGATCAAGTTTACAGAAGAAGGGATAGGTTACTAAATAATTTACCTCAAAATATTAGTTCAACTATCGCTACAACTGCTCCTAAAATATTGACGGGAAAGCTAAAGCCATCAAAGAAGGAAGTAAACTAAATAAAAAAATAGTTGGAGTTATTTTTGGTGGATAATGAGGCTAAAAATGATCAGTTGGTTATTGTTTTTCTAAGCTTGTTTTTCAAGAAGATCGATGCAAATCAGTATCAATTTCGTGAAATGAAAATGTAACTCGAGAAATATATTGAAAAAAGAATAAAGTAGTCAGAAAAGATCTAAGAAGTAGAAATACGATAAAAAATGCAGGAGCGGTTATAGATTAATTTAACACTACTGGGTATATATTTTGGAAAGGCAGATTGTTAAATAATTCCTGAGGAGCTGAGAAAGACTTGTGGTGCATTGTTCACAGGAAGGCAAAAGAATACGATAGGAAAGCG